>Ga0247608_10007613_pt1 | contig 11071 bp, 6 predicted proteins | sample 176DNAGHGlowgp2_FD_193490 | JGI IMG/M metagenome (GOLD analysis project Ga0247608, IMG submission 193490) | Sheep rumen microbial communities from Palmerston North, Manawatu-Wanganui, New Zealand - 1766 DNA GHGlow gp2 | ecosystem: Host-associated > Mammals > Digestive system > Stomach > Rumen ... | reverse complement strand
TTCTATCGGTGTTGTAGAAGGCATGCAGTTCGACCGTGGCTATCTCTCTGGCTATTTCGTAACCGATACTGAGAAGCTGGAGTGTGTAATGGAGAACCCATACATCCTTATCTATGACAAGAAGATTTCAAACCTCAAGGAACTGCTTCCTGTACTGCAGCCTGCAGCAGAGAGCGGCCGTGGCTTGCTTATCATTGCTGAGGATGTTGATTCTGAGGCACTCACGACACTCGTAGTAAACCGTCTGCGTGGTGGTCTGAAGATCTGTGCTGTCAAGGCTCCTGGCTTCGGCGACCGTCGTAAGGCTATGCTCGAGGATATCGCAATCCTTACCAACGGTACCGTTATCTCTGAGGAGAAGGGACTGAAGCTCGAACAGGCTACTCTTGACCTCTGCGGCACATGTGACAAGGTTACTATCTCTAAGGACGACACCATCATCGCTGGTGGTGCAGGTTCTAAGGACGCTATTGCTGACCGTGTCATCGCTATCAAGAAGGAGATTGAGAACTCTACATCTTCATACGACAAGGAGAAGCTGCAGGAGCGTCTTGCAAAGCTTGCAGGTGGCGTAGCTGTTCTTTATATCGGTGCAAACTCTGAGGTTGAGATGAAGGAGAAGAAGGATCGTGTTGACGATGCTCTCTGCGCTACACGTGCAGCAATCGAAGAAGGTGTCGTTGCCGGTGGTGGTACGACATACATCCGCGCACTCTCTGCACTTGACAGTGTCAAGGGTGACAATGCTGACGAGCAGACAGGTGTCAACATCGTAAAGCGTGCCATTGAGGAACCTCTGCGTCAGATCTGCTTCAACGCAGGTGTTGAAGGTGCAGTGGTAGTCAACAATGTTCGCGAGGGCAAGGGCGACTACGGTTACAATGCCCGTACAGAGGTTTACGAGGACATGAAGAAGGCTGGTATCATCGATCCTGCCAAGGTATCTCGTGTCGCTCTTGAGAACGCTGCTTCAATTGCAGGTCTCTTCCTCACAACTGAGTCAGTAATATGCGACAAGCCAGCTCCAGAACCACAGATGCCAATGGGCGGTGCTCCAGGCATGGGCGGCATGATGTAATAGATTATCATTCTTACTAAATATAAAGACGACAATTCTGATTTTTGAATTGTCGTCTTTTTTATTTCCCCACTTGTATGCTACAATGCTTAGCATACGAGATTACTGTTTAATCCAGTAAAAAAAGTAGACGAATATAAACATTCCCCTCCTACCCAACCACCACCTACCTCTCCCGTGGGAGGAAGGAGAAAGTTGCGGTTATGGGCATAATGGGAAGCCTCACCCAGTCAAGACGTAATTCAAACCCTGTTCCACGAGGGGAGGCAGGTGGAGGCTCTTGCGAGGCTCTAAATTGTTCGAAATTTCCGCTGCTAAGAAAACTCATTTCTGAGCGCGGAAAAAGGATGTGGTGGACTGCAACACTGCAAAAGGGGTTGCATCGCTGAAAACGGCCTTAAAACGATTTTTACAGGATGGGCCATTTTCTGATATTCTTCAAAAACGTAAAAAAGGCATATTTTACCGTTGTTTTTAAGGTAAAAGATGCCTTTTTACGTTGTAAAAGCATAGCTTTTGCAGTGTAAAGTGATAGCTATTACCACCTAAAAGCATAGCTTTTACGATGTAAAATGATAGCTTTTACTGCAAATTAAGAAAACTTTACATTTTTATCATTGTCCGAAATTTCCTATTTGCCCCCTTTACCTCAAGCCCACACATGCTCAAGTCCAGCTACCTCCCCGTGGGGACTATTCACATTTCACGGGGGTTATATGACACGAAAAAGCCCCGTTGCACACCCAAGCATGTGCGACGGGGCTTTTTACAAGATTCGTTAATTACTATCTTTCATTCAAAGCCAACAGCTTCGAACATTCGAAAAAGCTTACTCACCACGGAGGCGAGCATTCTTGCGAGCAAGTTCATCACGCTTACGCTGAAGTTCCTGCTGCTGTTGCTGCATAGCCTGAAGACGTGCAGCAAGTCCGCCCATCTTCTTATTCGGATTCTTCTTATTCTCCTCACGCTTTGCCTCAAGTATGGCGAGAAGCTTCTCGTCGTTGGTAGTCTTGCGGAGCACCCACATAATGGCAGCAGAGAAGAACAGAGATATGAAGTAGTAGAAGTTAAGACCAGCGGAATAGTCGTTGAACATGAAGAAGAACATCAACGGCATGAGCATCATCATCCATCGCATCATCTTCATCTGCTCAGCCTGCTGTCCTACCATTTGGTCTTTCTGCTGCTGCATGGTAAACCATGAATAAAGCAGGTTGGCACCACAGAAGAGTATGCAGGTGAGTGAGATATGATCGCCTATGAGCCAAAGGTCCTTACCCCACTCGATAATAGGATCGTAGGTAGAAAGGTCATCAATCCACAGGAAAGACTCACGGCGCAACTGTATAGCATTAGGCACGAAGTTGAACATTGCTATCCAGATAGGCATCTGTATGAGCATAGGCAGACAGCCAGAAAGCGGACTGACGCCATATTCTGAATACAGTTGCATCATGGCCTGCTGCTTCTGCAAGGCATCCTCCGGCTTGTCATACTGCTTCGTCGCCTCGTCGAGCTTCGGACGCAACACACGCATCTTGGCACTTGACATATAGCTCTTCTTTACCATTGGATAAGTGATAGCCTTGAGGAGCAAAGTAATGAGAATAAGGATTATACCCATAGGTATTGCCATGCTGCGCAGGAAGTCGAACACATAAAGCGTAAACCAGCGGTTGATGTAACGGAACAAAGGCCAGCCGAGATATACAAGGCGCTCCAACTCAAGATCCTTGCCAAACGTAGACTGACTCTCTACACTCTGCAGAAGACGGAAGTCGTTAGGACCGAAATAGAACTCCATCTCGGTAGGCTTGGCACCTGTAGGATCAAAGAAGGTCTTAAGTTTTGCCTCATAGAATTTCAAGAATCCTGAGCCTTTCTGCTGAGGTACTGAAGTAAGCTTGACGTCTTTGCCATAACCATCTTTCGCAATCATCACGGCAGAGAAGAACTGGTTTTTGAAAGCCACCCAGTCTATATCCTCGTCAACGGTCTCGTCAGTAGCCTCACTTGTCTCGCTGAGGTAGTCGGTACCTCCGTCAGTATAGTGGTAAGTGAGTGTAGAATATCTGTTCTCGAAAGAGAAACCCTTCTCCTGCTGCTTGCACGTCTCCTGCCAGTTAATGTCCATTGTCTGTGTGTTTGGCGCGAAGAGTCCTGCCATGCCGGTAGCACTTACAGAGCAATGCAGCATGTAGTCGCTACCCAGTGTATATGAAATGGTAATATACTTACCCTCAGCAGCCTGAGCCTGGAAGGTTACGCTGTTTGCAGTCTTCTTCACCGGAGTGAAATTCAGGTCTGCCGTAGAGATATTAGTCTCCTTTGCTGCCAGTGTGAACGCAAGCTTCTGTGTCTGCTTGTCGAAGAGTGTCACATCCTTATGACCATCGTTATCCTCAAATTTCTTAACAACGACCTTCTCTACGACCGCGCCCTTGGTAGTGAACGTAAGAGCGAGCTTCTCATTCTGCAGCACGACCTCCTGAGCACTTCCCTGCATGGCCCCGAAGAAGAGGGCGGTAGAGTCCTCCTGTGCTGCTTTCAGGGCATCAGCCTTGCGCTGTATCTCTGCAATCTTGCGCTGTTCAGCCGCCTTCTGTTTCGTTACGGTGTTTATAGAATCCTGAATACGTTGCTGCTCCAGCTCATCCTTTGAAGGCTGGTTAAACCATGTAAATCCAAAAAGCACCGCAGCAATGAGTGCAAATCCGATGATAGTATTCTTATCCACTTGTTGTTATTTATGTATTTTTAGTTTGCAAAGGTACAAAAAAAAATGCTTATTCAAGAATAAATTACACTTTTTATGTAATTTATTGAGGCTTTAATACAAAATAATCCCTAATTATGACAGATATTAAAAAAAATTGGAGTACCTTTGCACTAAAATTCCCACAATATAATATAAGGAAATGAAGAAAAAGATATTTTCTCTGTTATTTATTGCATTTACTACGATTATTGCCGCACTGAATGCCGGTGCCCAGGGCAGGATGTCCTACGACGCATACAGAAACAATCAGCTACTGGCAAACTACATAGACTCACTGAACATATACAAGGCAAGAATTGACTCACTGAACAAGGCTAACGACTCCTTGAGGGCAGAGATGGGCTATCCTGCCGAGAACAAATACTTCAGATACTTTGCCCCATTGGCATATTACCCTGACATAACAGGCAGAATGCTTACGCCCTATACCGAGGACGATGAATACACAGACGGAGGATTGATGCAGGTGTACCTGAAACATCCTGAGCTCGTGCAGTATTCTGCCAACCAGTTTAGCAAATACTACAAGAACACGAAGGACGTGAAGGAGCAACCCAACCGCATAGAACTGACAAAGCACGTGAAGGAGGCTGCACCACAGCAAGGCTCTGCAACGACTGACATACCAGAGGAGCAGATAGACATGTTCGTGACGAAACCACACTTCTGGACTTTCTCAGGAGACTATTATCTGCAGTTCTTGCAGAACTACATATCGCCTAACTGGTACAAGAGTGGTGCCAGCAGCTACTCTATGATGGGTACCGTGACACTGAAATACAACTACAACAACAAACAGAAGATAAAGTGGGACAACATGTTGGAACTGCGACTGGGATTCCAGACCACAGACGCTGACACCATAAACAAGTTCAAGACTTCAGACGACCTCATACGATACACATCGAAACTGGGATTGCAGGCACACGAAAAATGGTATTACACCTTGCAGGTAATGGCTTACACACAGTTTACGAAAGGACTGAAGAACAATGACAAGTATGTCTATTCTGACTTCATGTCACCTTTCAACCTTAACGTATCTATAGGTATGGACTATACCGTTGCCACGAAGAACAAGAAGTTGACTGGCTCGGTACACATAGCACCATTCGCCTTTAAGTTCAGATACGTGGATAGGAAATACCTCGCTAGCAGCTTCGGCATAAACAACGGACACAGAACCATGGAGGACTTCGGTTCGCAGTTCAACGCCGAGCTCACATGGACTCCATTCAACAACTTCAAGTGGAAGACACGCCTTTATGGCTACACCACCTATCACAAGTATGAAATGGAATGGGAGAACACACTGACACTGCAGTTCAACAAGTATATCTCTACTTGCCTGTACCTATACCCACGCTTTGACGACAGCGTAGCCAAGGATGATAAATACAAGTACTTCCAGTTTAAGGAGTATTTCAGTTTCGGTTTCTCTTATTCAATGTAAAAAAAGGCACAGACAAATGGAGAATCCAGAGTTAAGAACCGCATGGGAGATAATTGCTAATACCGACACGCACCTGTTCCTGACAGGAAAGGCAGGAACAGGAAAGACTACATTCCTAAGAGACTTACGCGAAAAACTGCCCAAGCGAATGGTTGTATTGGCACCTACCGGCATAGCGGCAATAAATGCCCAGGGAGTGACAATACACTCTTTCTTTCAGCTAAACTTCGGTCCGCAGATACCCGGAGCCATGCAGCAGAACAAACGATTTCAGTTCAGGAAACAGAAGGTACAACTGATACGTTCTCTTGACCTGATCGTTATAGACGAGATAAGCATGGTAAGGGCTGATGTGCTCGATGCTATTGACGACGTACTGAGAAGATACCGCGACCACAGTCGCCCATTCGGTGGCGTGCAGATGCTGATGATAGGCGACATGCAACAATTGGCACCTGTGGCCAAGGAGGATGAATGGCGACTATTGAGCCCACACTATGCAACGCCATATTTCTTCTCAAGCAAGGCATTGCAAAGCACTGACTTCGTAACGGTTGAACTAAAGCACGTATATAGGCAGAATGACCCTGTATTCCTGGATATCCTGAACAAAGTAAGGACTAACACCGCCGACGATGCTACACTGAAGCGACTGAACGAGCGCTACATACCAGACTTCTCACCGAGAAACGAGGAGGGATATATAAGACTGATGACGCACAACTACCAGGCCGATGCAGTAAACAGGCAGAAGTTGGAAGAACTGGACACCCTGCCCTATAACTATGAGGCTGCGGTAGAAGGAGATTTCCCAGAAATGGCATATCCTACGGAGAAGGACTTGATGCTGAAGACCGGTGCACAGGTTATGTTCGTCAAGAACGACTCATCCATACAAAAGGCATTCTACAATGGAATGTTAGGTGAAGTGGTAGAGATGACGGACAAGGTAATCACTGTGCGCTCACTGGACGGTGGCGATATAATAGAGGTAGGCCACGAAAGATGGGAGAACACCAAATATTCCCTTGACGACAACACTAAGGAGATAAAAGAGGAAGTAGTGGGAACATTCTCGCAATTTCCACTCAAGGCGGCATGGGCCATCACTATACATAAATCTCAGGGACTGACATTCGAGCATGCCATAATAGACGTGCAGCATAGCTTTGCACATGGTCAGACCTATGTCGCCCTGTCACGATGCAAGACACTGGAAGGGATGGTGCTGAGTGCTCCTATACCGCGCTCTGCAATAATAAACGACCAGACGGTGAGTGCCTTCAGAAATGACCCTCGACACCAGGAGCCTAACGCCGAGCAGCTTACGCAGATGCAGCGCATGTACCTGTTACGCACCGTGGAAGAACTCTTCTCTTTTACGACCATAAGGTATAAGTTCACTGATATGATAAGGCTGATGCGCGAGCATTTCTACAGTTCTCACGCAGAGCAATACAGCGCATGGTTAGAGGCTGCCGAGAAGCTGAAGGGACCTGAAGAGGTGGCACGAAAATTCAAGGTGCAGTATCAAAACATAATACTGACATCGGAAGACTATAAGACCAACGCATTGCTACAGGAAAGGCTGCAAAAGGGTGCGACATATTTCTCGCAGGAGATGCGATTTATATGGACTTTGCTACAGACTACCAACATAGCAACGAACAATAAGGTTTTAAGGGAACGCATAGACAACATGCTGCAGGGACTTAAAGATGACTACAAAATCAAGTCTCTGCTACTGAAATACGTAGAGGAGAACGGCCTGCACATAAAAGACTATCTGGAAAGGAAAGCAAAAGTCACTCTTTCTGTAGATGACAGTGAAGACGCGAAACCCAAGCGAAGCACAAAGGCTGGCACACGAAAAAGTGCAAGCAAACGCCAGAACACGTCATCGGTTCCTAAGTCTGAGGACGGCGATGTAGGTACCGACGATTCCCTGCTACCATACTAAGCAAGCTATGCCTTGAGAACCTTCTCGTAATATACCACATAAGGACGTTTCTGACCGTCACCGCCACGTTTCAGGAATACTATGATATTAAGCACGTCATTTACAGAGGGTAACGACATACCGTATTTCTCCATGACATTCTGAGAAATGAAACCGCTGTGGAAAGAAGGGAAATCCACACCCGTTTCCTTGATAGCTGCAATATCGTTTGCTCCGTCAGTATTCTGCAGTTCCCATGCCGCATAGCCCTTTTCTTTGTCAACATAGTTTACCTTGGCACGTCTGAATCCATAGTCACACATTGCCGTATGGCGTGGAGGTACAGATATTATTATTGCAGACTTAAACTTACTGTCCTTGGGAACTACGGGGACAAAGGAAACGAAATCGCCTACCCTTGCCCTTACCTTCGGTTTCTCTGCCACGAAATGCCGCGAACCATAATCATACACATGATAATGCCCATGTGATTCATCAACATGCTCCACGAAACCTGTTATCACAGGAAACATCTCAGCCATTGGTTTAAGGCACGGAACGACTTCACGCACCCTGACCACTCCTTCTTTCGTATAATAAATAAGTAGGTCAAACACGCCACCTTGGATTTCCCAAGGCTTGCATGGAAACATCTGAGGTACCGCTACATATTCCTCGCCATCAACACCTACAAGCTTGACAACGGAACGAGTATTCCTTTCCTTGTCACCCAAGAACACTTTTACCGCAATGGCATGACGTATGCAAGACATTTCATCTCCCGGCCTTTGGTCTGGATGATGCAGGAGATATGACTGCAATTGGCGTTCTGTACGCTCCTTTAGCGAAAGATACTGCCTACCGTCTTTTGCCACAGTCATATTTCTGTCCTCATCACGTAGATTCTGCGGGTATCCCCAAAGCTTAAGGAAATTAGGCAGTACGAAGTCAGAGAATCTAGCCGACATCTTCAATGCCACGCTAAGCATCATTGAATGAATCAACGAAGGACGTTCTGACGGTATCTTCATGTAAGAGGCCAGCAAGGTACGGGCTATCTGCGAATCAACATTCTCCATGTTGGCACTCAGATACCGATATATGTTCCATTGCGTGTCGCTGGGATGCGAGGAAGCCTGCTCCATGGATTCCAACAGCTCCTCCCAGGTTGGTATGCTAGCTTTTTCTTTCTTATTGTTGGTGTTTAGATTATAGCTCATAGCGATATGTTCATCTTTTGGGGATGCAAAATAACAAAAAAATATTGAAATAAGCAAGAGCTATTACAAAAAAAATATATTTTGCTCGTTTATGTCAAAAGAATTTTGTAACTTTGCAGTCGCAAATAAAATAATACATTAAGAATTAAAATGTTATTAGAGAAAATAGACAATCTCATAAACGAGATTAATGGATTACAGGCCTCGACAGCAGAGAGAATAGAAGAGCTGCGCTTGAAATACCTTTCTAAGAAAGGAGAGATAAATGCACTTATGGCCGACTTCCGCAATGTTGCGCCAGAGGACAAGAAGACCGTTGGTATGAAAATCAATGAGCTTAAACAGCTTGCTTTTGATAAGATCAACGGCCTGCGTGACCAGTTGGGCTCACAGGAAAGCGGCAATGAGGATCTTGACTTGACACGTACGGCCTACCCTATTGAACTCGGCACACGTCATCCGCTGTCAATCGTAAAGAACGAAATCGTTGAGATTTTCCAGCGTATGGGCTTCACACTTGCTGATGGTCCTGAGGTGGAAGACGACCTGCATATATTCACAAAGATGAACTTTGCAGCCGACCATCCTGCCCGTGACATGCAAGATACATTCTTCGTTGAGGAGAGTGCCTTGAAGGATGTCACAAAGAACATATTGCTACGTTCACACACATCAAGCGTACAGGCAAGAGTGATGGAAAAGCAGCAGCCACCAATCCGCGTGATATGCCCAGGACGCGTGTATCGTAACGAGGCAATCACTGCACGTGCACACTGTTTCTTCCATCAGATAGAAGGTTTGTACATTGACGAAAACGTATCGTTCACAGACCTCAAGCAGGTTATGCTGACATTCGCTCAGGAAATGTTCGGACCAGACACCAAGATAAGACTGCGCCCATCATACTTCCCATTCACCGAGCCTTCTGCCGAAATGGATATCTCATGCCATATTTGCGGTGGCGTAGGCTGTGGATTCTGTAAGCACACTGGTTGGGTGGAAATCCTTGGTTGCGGAATGGTTGACCCTAACGTCCTGGAGCTTTGCGGCATCGACTCTAAGAAGTACAGTGGCTATGCCTTCGGTCTCGGTGTAGAGCGCATTACAAACCTGAAATATCAGGTAAGCGACCTTCGTATGTTCTCTGAGAACGACAAGCGTTTCCTTGAGGAATTTGAGGCGGCAAACTAATATAGTGGGTTCTAAAAATTCCCACATAAGTTATAAAAGATAGTTATTAGAACCCACTACACAATGAGCAACAAGGCCGATTACATAGAGATAAAGGGCGCACGGGTAAACAACCTGAAAAACATATCTGTCAATATACCACGCAACAAACTGATAGCCATTGCCGGCGTTAGTGGATCTGGTAAATCATCACTCGCCTTCGACACACTGTATGCAGAGGGACAACGCAGATATGTAGAGAGTCTGTCATCATACGCACGACAGTTTCTCGGACGTATGCACAAGCCTGAGTGCGACTTTATAAAAGGCTTGCCACCAGCAATAGCCATTGAACAGAAAGTAATAAGCCGAAATCCACGCTCTACTGTAGGAACAAGTACTGAGATTTACGAATATATGCGACTTTTATTTGCACGAATAGGTCGCATATATTCGCCTATATCCAACTGCGAGGTTAAGAAACACACCACTGAGGACGTAATCAATTGCATGCTGTCTTTTACAAAAGGCACACGCTTTATGCTCCTCTCACCACTGCACATAGTAAAGGGCAGGACTCTGCAAAGACAGTTGGAGATGGAGGTCTTGCAGGGCTATTCCAGAATTGTAATAGACAATGAAATAATCCGAATAGACGATTACCTACAGGACGAAAGCCTTAACAATGAATCCAAGAAAGAAGTTTTTATTCTAATAGACCGTCTGTCTGTAGATGATTCACAGGAAACGATATCACGACTGACAGACTCATGCGAAACTGCATTCTATGAAGGAAACGGAGAATGCCGATTGGTATTCCTGCCTTCAAATCAGGTTTTTGATTTCTCTACACGACTGGAGGCTGACGGTATAATATTCGAAGAGCCTTCCGACGGATTGTTTGCCTTTAATTCTCCTTTGGGCGTCTGCCCTACATGTGAGGGATTCGGCAAAGTTATGGGAATAGACGAAAACCTTGTAATCCCCAATCCCTCACTTAGCGTGTACGATGGTTGCGTACAATGCTGGCACGGAGAGAAGATGGGCGAATGGAAGAAAGAATTCATACGAAGGGCTGCAGCATACGATTTCCCTATCTTCACACCCTATTGCGAACTGTCAGAGAAACACAAGAACTGGCTTTGGCATGGATTACCTAACGAAGCGAAACGTGACGCTTACGAAAGAGTTAGCATTGATGATTTCTTCCAGATGGTGAGAAGTAATCAATACAAAATACAATACAGGGTTATGCTGAGCAGATACCGTGGCAAGACAGTGTGCCCTGACTGCAAAGGCGCCAGACTACGCAAAGAGGCTAACTATGTAAAGATAAACGGCAAGACCATTACCGAACTGGTAGAAATGCCTGTATCGAGACTGTATGAATGGTTCAAGAAGCTCCGGCTTGACGACCACAGCCGAAAAG
>Ga0247608_10007612_pt1 | contig 11072 bp, 10 predicted proteins | sample 176DNAGHGlowgp2_FD_193490 | JGI IMG/M metagenome (GOLD analysis project Ga0247608, IMG submission 193490) | Sheep rumen microbial communities from Palmerston North, Manawatu-Wanganui, New Zealand - 1766 DNA GHGlow gp2 | ecosystem: Host-associated > Mammals > Digestive system > Stomach > Rumen ... | reverse complement strand
GTCTGAAGTACGTCACTAATGACAAGATGACCAACCTGACGCTTCGCGAACGCCTTGGAATAGACAAACAGAACTACCCGATGGCATCACGTATTATAAAGGACACTTTGGTTGCAGGAAAGATCAAGGAGGAGAAGACGGAGAATCAAAGCCGGAACAATAAAGGGTATGTGCCATTTTGGGCTTAGGGTATGTAACTGGTATGTAACTGGAGGCCTGTTTTTATGGATGAGCGTCTTTTGATAGTGCCGATAAATAAAGGGATTTTCAGTTGCGAATAGTATGTAACTGGTATGTAACCCGCATGTAACTGAGAGGGGAATTTTTATCGATTATGGCACTTATGCTTGGTGTATGTTACGGGGACAGGTGAGTGACATAAGAAGGTCGAAGGGAGAGGGTGCTGGGTGTTTAGAGTTTTGGTACAAAAAGAGGGCTTGTCGTTGTGACAAAACCCTCTTCTTTTTGGTCGGGATTACTGGACTCGAACCAGCGACCTCGCGCCCCCCAGACGTGTGCGCTACCAACTGCGCTAAATCCCGATACCATTGTGCTTTCAAGCGTATGATGCCTTTTAGCGAGTGCAAAAGTACATACTTCTGTTGAGAAATGCAAATTTTCCTTCATCTTTTTGCTTTTTTCTGCTGATATTTTGTTTTTTTGCTCGTGAAATGACGGGAAGTATAATCTTTTTATTACCTTTGCTGAGTGAAATACAACTAAAGCAATCATTTATGCAATATAAAATAACGGGTCCTGAACGGCTTAACGCAACCATTATCCTTCCTGCATCGAAGAGTATCAGCAATCGTGCGCTGATTATACATGCTCTTTCTGGAGGCGCAGAGATGCCGGAGAATTTATCTGATTGTGACGATACAGCCGTGATGATTAGAGCTTTGAAAGAAATGCCTGATGTGATAGATGTGGGAGCTGCAGGAACATCGATGCGTTTCCTGACTGCCTATCTTTCTACTCAGGAAGGTCGTCATATCATTACTGGAACAGAACGTATGCAACAGCGTCCGATTGGTGTGCTGGTTGATGCACTGCGGCGGTTGGGGGCTGAGATTACCTATCTGTCTGCTGATTTTAAGTCGCAGGGTAGGGAAGGCTATCCACCTTTGTATATCAACGGAAATTCGCTGGAGGGCGGTTCGCTCGAAGTGCCAGGCAATATCAGTTCGCAGTATATATCAGCCCTGCTGATGATTGGTCCAATGTTGCAGAAAGGACTACAGTTGCACCTGACGGGTGATGTGGTATCGCGACCTTATATCGATCTGACGCTACAAGTCATGAACGACTATGGTGCCAATGCAGAATGGAGTGATGTCAACACGATTGATGTGGACCCCAATACTTATCAGAGTCGTCCGTACAGGATAGAAAACGACTGGAGTGCTTCCTCGTATTGGTATGAGATGATGGCGCTGACGAAGGACGAGGAAGCACAAGTTGTGCTGCCAGGATTGTTGGATGGTTCACGACAAGGCGATTCTGCTGTACGTTATCTGTTTAATATGTTGGGGGTGAGAACCACTTTCCAACCCTCGTACGACGAGCAGAAGACGTTAGTAACGCTGACTCGCCACAACCGAGTGGTACCTCGCCTGGATTATGATTTCAAGAATCAGCCTGATCTTGCACAGACGCTTGTTGTTACCTGTTGTGCGTTAGGCATACCCTTTCATTTCGTAGGCTTGGGAAACTTGCGTATCAAGGAGACCGACCGTATCGAGGCACTGCAGATTGAGCTGCGGAAACTAGGATTCGAGATAGAAGACCGTAACGACAGTGAACTGTTGTGGGACGGCAAGCGAGGAAAAGCACAGGTGAATCCTGTCATAGATACGTATGAAGACCATCGTATGGCGATGGCCTTCGCTCCATTATGTATGGTTTTGCCTCAGATTGTTATCCGTCATCCTGAGGTGGTAACCAAGTCGTATCCGCATTATTGGAAAGACCTCCAGACAGCAGGCTTTAAAATCGTAGAATAATGGATTTCATAGGGATTGCATTTGGAGCATTGATCATGTTGGGTATCGTTGCAGCTATCGCAACATGGGGCAGTACCGACGACCCTATTGTGAAAGCGGATAACGACTGTGCCAGTTGCACGGGTAAGGACGATTGTAAGCTGGCAGAACTGAAAGATGCGCTAAAAAACAAGAATAATCCTTCAGAACATTCCGTCCGATGCAATAAAATGGGGGAAAAAGAGTTTAAAAAGGAGTAAGGATAGAAGGAGTAAGACGTAAGGAATGAACAATAGATTCCATGATCGATATATCATCCCTGTGTTGGTAATTGGCTGTGTATGGCTGATTATCGGCTGTTCTACGCAGAAGAATACCTCACAAACGCGTTGGTGGCATTCTTTTACGGCGAAATACAATACCTATTATAATGGAGCACAGGCTTATATCGATGGTTCTTTAGAGAAGGAAAACGGAAACAAGGACAACTTCACAGAAATCATTCCTCTTTATACAGTCGGCAATAAAAGCAGCCGTGATTTGGGTAAAGGCAACTACGACCGAGCCATTGAGAAAGCCAAGAAAGCCATTCATCAGCATAGTATCAAGAAACGTCCTGAATGGAAGAAAAACCGAAGGAAGACACCTAAAGATATTGAATGGCTGAGTAGGAGAGAATACAATCCGTTCTTGTGGAAAGCTTGGATGCTCATGGGACGTTCACAGTTCTTTAAAGGAGATTTTGATGAAGCAGCCGCTACTTTTTCTTTTATGAGCCGCTTGTATCAGACACAGCCAGCTATCTATGGTAAGGCACGTGCCTGGTTAGCAAAATGCTATGTGGAGCAGGAATGGCTGTATGATGCAGAGGATGTCATCCGAAATATGCAGCGCGACTCAATGGACTGGCGTGCAGTAAAAGAATGGGACTACACCTATGCCGACTACTATATCCATACAGGTGAGTTCGAGAAAGCGATTCCCTATCTGCGAAAAGTTATCAAACACGAAATGAGACGCAAGCAGAAAGCCCGTGAATGGTACCTGATGGGACAGTTGCAGGCTGCACTCGGTCATAAGGAAGAGGCATATAAGGCTTTTAAGCACGTCATCCGTCAGAATCCTCCTTACGAACTGGAGTTCAATGCTCGTATTGCGATGACAGAGGTGATGGCTGCCGGCAAATCCAAGCAGATGATCAGTCGTCTGAAGCGCATGGCTGCATCGGATAAGAACAAGGATTACTTGGATCAGGTGTATTATGCCATTGGTAATATCTATCTGGCTGACAAAGATACGATGAATGCCATTTCTGCCTACGAGAAAGGAAATGAGAAAGCGACTCGCAATGGTATCGAGAAAGGTGTGCTGCTTCTGCATTTAGGTGACCTATATTGGTTGCAGGAGAAATTCAGCGATGCCAAACGATGCTACGGCGAAGCCATCGGTTTGCTGGATAAGGAACGTGATGACTACAAACAACTGTCCGAACGTTCAGTCGTGCTCGACGAACTGGTGCCTTATACAGAGGCAGTACATTTGCAGGACTCGCTACAGGAGTTGGCGACTATGTCTGAGGAAGACCGAAACAAAGCTATCGACCGCGTGATTGAAGCTCTGAAGAAGAAAGAGAAGGAAGAACGACGAAAACAAGCTGAGGCTGAGGCTGGATCACAATTATCGCAGAATAATACTTCAAGTATGACTCCGTCAACAGTGGCGCAGTCTAATAATGCATCGAAGCAAGGTACTGGAACCTGGTATTTCTACAATCCGATGGCTGTGGCTCAGGGTAAGACAACCTTCCAACAGCAATGGGGCAAGCGAGAGAATGTCGATGACTGGCAACGCACCAACAAAACCGTTGTCAGCGACCTGATGGGGGAAGAACAGCCTGAACTGACAGACGAACAGCGCGACTCCCTCATGCGTGCAGAACAGTTGGCAGACTCTCTGGAGCATGTCACAGATAGCGCACAGAACGACCCCCACAAACGCGAATATTATTTGGCACAAATCCCGTTTACCCCAGAACAGTTGGATGCTAGTAACAAGATATTGGAAGACGGACTTCATCATGCCGGCGTTATCTTCAAAGATAAGCTTGACCACCTGTTGCTGAGCGAAAAATACCTGCGCCGCGTAGCCGATGACTATCCTGATTATGAACAGATGCCCGATGTGTATTACCACTTGTTCCTACTCTATTCGCGTATGGGAATGCCTGTCATGGCCGACTCCTATGTGGAGAAGTTGAAGGAGCAATACCCAGAACATCAGTGGACAACTGTTTTGACTGATCCCTATTTTACGGAGAATGCGAAATTTGGTGTACACATTGAAGACTCGCTTTATGCGGCTACCTACGATGCGTTCAAAAATAATCGCTACAACGAGGTGCGTACCAATGCCCAAATCTCAGAACAACGCTTCCCTTTGGGTGCTAACCGTGATAAATTCCTGTTTATCGGTGGCCTGAGTAAACTGAACGATGGCGATGCAAAAGGCTGTGTTGAAAATATGAAAGAGGTGGTGGAGAAATTCCCCAGCAGTCGCATCAGCGAGATGGCAGGTATGATTGTCAACGGTGTCAATGCCGGCAAACGCTTGCGTGGTGGAAAGTTCGATTTAGGAGATGTATGGGACCGTCGTACGTCAGTCATGAACGACAGCGATAGCATTAAGGTACAACAGTTCTCTAAGGAGCGTATAGCTGACTATCTGTATATGGTGGTATATGACCCCGATTCTGTCAGTGAAAACAAACTGTTGTTCGAGATGGCGAAGTTCAATTTTACCAGCTTCCTGGTGCGCAATTTCGATATCGAGATACAGGAAGACGGTGGTCTGTGCAGGATGATCATCAGTGGTTTCCGTAGCTTTGACGAGGCCTTCCAATATGCGCGTCAGGTCCACGAACAGCCGAGTATAGTCCCACTGCTTCAAAAAGCCAAGAGCATGGTCATCAGTGTTGAGAATATGGCGATGATTGGCGTTCAGTTCAGTTACAACGACTACGATGAATTCTACAAAAAGAATTTTGCGCCGCTGAAGGTTACTACGCGCTATCTATTGTCTGAGCCTGCAGAGGTGGCAACGCCTCGTGAACGTGACCTTGAGGAAGAAATACAAAGCAAAGCTCCTACGCAGGCCGATGTGATTGATATGGATGGACAAACCATTCCTACAGAGTCAGATGTGGTGATTCCGATGGAAGAAGATAGTCCTGAAATACCTGCAACTCCAGATATTCCAGTTTCTACAGAAACTCCAGATGTTCCTCTGGCTTCTCCTGAAACTCCGGCTCCTGTGGCTTCTCCTGAAACTCCAGAACCTGTGGTTTCTCCAGAAACTCCAGAAATCCCAATCACCCCTGAACCTCCTCCATCCTCAGTCATTCGTCAGGCCCCAGAGGTTTCAGAAGATAATGACATCATCATTCCTGCTGATGACGAGCCAATCATTCCAGCAACTCCGAATACTCCAGCTATTCCTGTAACTCCAGAAACTCCAGTTATTCCAGTATCTCCAGAAACTCCTGCCGATCCTTCCGAGGATGATATCATTATCATGGACGATGCACCTGCTGCAGAAGACGACAGTATCATTATCTTGGAGGAAACACCAGAGCAGCCGGCACAGCAGGAAGAGAACTTCATCTTTGATGAAGACGAGGAGAAGGCTGGAAACACCGATGAATACATCGATTTTAATGGGTTCTGATGTTGGCAGGTAGGTGTAGAATGACAGTAAAGGTTATCGTTAAGGTTAGAAATTATGAGCAACGGATTATTACTTTGGGTTGACGATGAGATAGAACTCCTTCGTGCTCACATCCTCTTTCTTGAGAAGAAAGGCTATGAGGTCATTACAGTCAGCAATGGCAGCGATGCCTTGGAACAGTGTCAGCAACAAACATTCGACCTGATACTGCTCGACGAGCAAATGCCAGGACTTAGTGGTTTGGAAACCCTCCAACGTATCAAGTCAATCCAGCCAGCTACTCCTGTAGTGATGGTGACAAAGAGCGAGGAGGAGAATATTATGGATCAGGCCATCGGCTCGAAGATTGCTGATTACCTTATCAAGCCCGTCAACCCCAATCAGATTCTGCTTACGTTGAAGAAAAACGTACACCAGCGTGAGATTGTCACAGAGGTGACGCAATCTGGCTATCAGCAAGATTTTCAACAGATTGCCATGCAGATGATGGATTGCAGGACCTACGATGATTGGATCAATGTATATAAACGTCTTGTGCGCTGGGAACTGGAACTCAGTTCTACCGACAGCTCCATGACTGAAATGCTGCAGATGCAGAAAGAAGAAGCCAATTTGGGTTTTGCCAAGTTTGTGAAGAAAAACTACCTGGACTGGATTGAGGCACGACAGAAATTGTCGGCACACCCCCAGGAAAATATCCCTTTGATGAGTCCCGATGTGTTCAAACGGAGTATTTTCCCGTTGCTCAGTGAGGGCGAAAAGGTCTTCATGATTGTGATTGACAACTTCCGCTACGATCAGTGGCGCGTGTTGGCACAGGAGATAGGGGATATGTTCGATATCGATGAAAACCTCTATATGAGCATCCTGCCTACGGCCACACAATATGCCCGAAATGCCATTTTCAGCGGACTGATGCCACAGCAGATTGCGAAGATGTTCCCAGAATTGTGGGTTGATGAAGATGAGGAGGAAGGCAAGAACCTCAATGAGGGTCCGCTCATCCAGACACAGATAGAACGCTATCGTCGTCATGATAAGTTCTCTTATCATAAAATCAACGATTCACAGGGAGCTGACAAACTCCTACAACAGTTCAAACAGTTACAGCAAAACGACTTAAATGTCGTTGTCATCAACTTCATCGATATGCTTTCGCATGCTCGAACGGAGATGAAAATGGTACGCGAACTGGCAAACAATGAGAGTGCCTATCGCAGCATTACGCTGTCGTGGTTCCGTCATACGGTATTGGCTGATTTGTTCCGTCTGTTGTCGCAGAGTGACTACAAGGTGGTCATCACTACTGATCATGGTTCCATTCGTGCCACCAAACCAGTGAAAATCATCGGTGACCGTAACACCAATACGAATCTTCGTTATAAGTTGGGTAAGAACCTAAGCTATAACGATAAGGATATCTTCGTCATCAAGGATCCGCAGAAAGCGCAGCTACCTGCTCCCAATTTGTCAACGAGCTATGTCTTTGCTGTAGGCGACGATTTCTTCGCCTATCCCAATAACTATAACTATTACGTCAGCTATTATAAGGACACCTTCCAGCACGGAGGAATCTCTATGGAAGAGATGCTGATACCATTAATAACTCTAACTCCACGTAAGCGATGAAAATCATCATACATCAACTCGACGAAATCAGAAACGCTGCCCGTCAGTTTATAGAACAAGCACTGAAAGGTGATTGTCAGCGTGTCGTTGCCTTCTATGGCTCGATGGGAGCAGGTAAAACCACTTTCATCAGAGCCTTGTGCGAAGAGTTGGGTGTCACAGATGTCGTCACCTCACCAACCTTCGCCATCGTCAATGAATACGAGGTTAATAGGGCAGAGGATTTTTCCATCTTCCATTTCGATTTCTATCGCATTAAATGCTTGGAAGAGGTATATGATATGGGTTACGAAGATTATTTCTATGGCTCCTCCCTTTGTCTGATAGAGTGGCCTGAACTCATTGAAGAACTCCTACCAGACGACTGTCTCCGTGTCACCATCCGTGTACTCGATGACGGCAGCCGCGAAATCAGCGTTCGCCAATGAAATTCAAGATGTGATTGGCCACCTCTTCTTCCGTCTTACCATCTGTTTTGATAACCAGGTCGTAGTTGCGCGTGTCGTAACGTGAGGTGTTACCGAAATTCTTTACATACGTCTCGCGCATCTTATCAACCTTATCTATCAGTTTGGACGCTTCCTCTTGGCTGATGTTCTTCTTACGCATCACACGTGCTATTCGGCTTTCCATAGACGACTGAATGAGCACACTCAGATGATTGGGATGTGATTTCAGTACGAAAAAAGCCAAACGGCCGGCAATCACGCACGACTCATCATGGGCAATGCCCTCCAGAATTTCCTTTTCAGCTTGGAACAGCTGGCTTGTCGTTACGGTATCAGCATGGCTCTGATCGACATCAACACTCATCCCAAAGCCTAAACCTACCACACGCTCGAAGTCTGACCACCAGTTGCTGCTGCGCCCTTTCATTCGTTCGATCTCTTCTGTGGACAGGTTATATTTTTCTTCCAATGTCTTGATGAGTACCTTGTCATAGAAAGGAACACCTAATTTTTCGGCAAGGATTCGTCCTATGGTGCGACCGCCACTACCTAACTCTCGATTGATGGTGATGACAAATTTCTCGTTCTTATTCATAATAGGATGCAATAATATAAACTGCTTGTATTGTTTGATAAATAGAATTGTATTATTTTTTCAGGGTGTAGCCATAACAGTTATCGCCTTTCCAATAAAATCTGGAGGATGCGCTCAGCAGAACGGCCATCCCAACGGTCAGGAATGCCACATGGTTTCCAGTTGCCTGTTACCATATCCTTGATGGCGGCAGCCAATTTCCCAGCATCTTCGCCCACCAAGACATTCGAACCTTGTTTGACGGTCTCGATATGTTCTGTGTAGCTGTTCAGTGTAATGCAGGGCACGCCGTTGAAAGTTGCTTCCTCAGCCACGTTGCCAGAGTCGGTAATGATACCCATCGCATGTGAGGTGAGCCATCCGAACTCTAAGTAGTTTAATGGGGGAACGATATGAAAATGATGCATCTCACCTAATTGTTCACGCAGTGCCAGCGACATGATGGCATCGACAGCTGTTTTGCGTAGCGGAGCGATGATGGGGATACCGTTCGCTTGTTGCAATATCGCTACTAACATCTTGTGAAGATTGTCTCGATCGGCTATCAGCGCTTTCCTGTTTAGGGTGAAGACGAGATAAGGAGACTCATCTTGGAGAACCGTTGGGCGCACCCATCGCGACTGATTGTATCGGATGTTGTCGATGAGGATGTTGCCCACCATATATATTTTCGACTGCTCAGCGCCCTCCTTGTTGGCGATGGAATTGTTGGAGATACCAGCTGTAAAGAGAATGTCCGACAGTCCGTCGATGACCAGTCGGTTGATTTCCTTCGGCATGTTAATATCAAATGAACGGGTGCCGGCTGCAAGATGTGCCAGCAGGATGCCTTGCTTCTTGGTAACGATAGCTGCCGCCATCGTGGATGCAAGGTCATCGACAACGATAACGGCATCAACGGGATGTTGCTGCAGAAACCGTTCGAATTTAGACATGACCTGTCCCGTCAGTTCGTTGAGATTCTCGCAATCGACACCCAGAAATACATTGGGGCGATCAATTTGCAAATCGTCAAAAAGCGAACTTTCCAACGAGGGGTCGTCTTCGCAGCCAGCATAGACAAGATGAAATCCCACCGTTAATCTGTCGTCTGATGGGTGGAGGGCATTCCTAGCTTGGATGGCGCGAATGACGGGAGCCACCTTCATAAAATTAGGGCGTGCTCCCGCGAAAATACAAATGTTCATGTTTATTCTGCTTCCTTAAACATCTCTTTGATGCCTCCGATAGAACCCATGACGCCTGTAGCCTCGTAAGGCAGGAAGATCGTCTTCGTCTTCGGTCCCTTGGCAAGTTCTTCCATCATCTGGATGTACTTCTGTGCGATGAGGTAGTTAGCAGGGTTGGTGGACTTGCCGACAGCCTCTGTCACTACTTCGATGGCTTTTGCCTCAGCCTCAGCTTTGCGGATGCGAGCCTGAGCCTCACCTTCAGCACGCAGGATTTCCTGTTGCTTCTGAGCCTCAGCCTTGTTGATGGTGGCAGCCTTCTCACCCTCAGACTGTAGAATCTGACTCTGTTTCTCACCCTCGCTGGTGAGGATGGCAGCACGTTTGTTACGTTCAGCCTGCATCTGCTTCTCCATAGCGTTGAGCACACTCTCTGGTGGCATGATGTCCTGCAACTCTACGCGGTTTACTTTCACACCCCATTTGTTGGTTGCATCGTCGAGGACGGCGCGCAGTTTCGTATTGATGGTGTCGCGCGAAGTCAATGTCTGGTCGAGTTCCAGTTCACCGATGATGTTACGCAGGGTGGTCTGCGTCAGTTTCTCAATAGCGTTAGGCAGGTTGTTGATTTCATAGACGGCCTTAAACGGATCGACAATCTGGAAATACAGCAATGCATTGATTTGCATCTGGATATTATCCTTTGTGATTACGTTCTGGCGGTCGAAGTCATATACTTGCTCGCGCAGGTCGATGGTATTGGTATAAACATAGCGTCCGCCACGCATGGCAACAACCTCTTTCGAACGGTCGATAAACGGAATGATGATGTTGATACCTGGTTTCAGGGTAGCATAATACTTACCCAGTCGCTCAATGATTTTCGTCTCAGACTGTGAGATGATAACTAATGTTTTCTTGATAAAGATGATAACCAGTAGTACAACGGCTATCAGTACGCCATAAAGTGTTGTCATAATGTTTGTATTTTAGATTTTTTCTACGGTAATGATGATGCTTTCCATTTTTACCACACGCACCTTGGTGCCTTTTGTAATGTTCCCATTATCTGTAGAGCATGCCTTCCAGTCGTCACCATCGATGAGCACGCGACCGTAACCGTCGGCAGGGATATCTTCTGATACTTTTCCTTCACGTCCGATGAGTGCATCGGCATTGCTCAGTCGCGAGTCCTCACCTTTATGAAGGTATTTCAGGGCTTTCGGCCGCACGAACACCAGACTCAGCAGGGCGAAGACGACGAATATCAATATCTGTACAATCAGACTGTCGGTAAAGGCTGACGCGATCGCTGCGCAAACGCCGCCGATGGCGAAGCACATGATGAAGAAATCACCATTGGTCAGTTCCAAAATCAAGCAGATGAGTGCTACCAGCGCCCATGCCTGCCATAGATGTGCTGCAAAATATTCAATCATGGTTTTCTATTTTACTTCTTTTTCTTGGTTGAAGTGGTTTTCTTTGTGGTCTTCGTGGTTTTCTTTGTGGTCTTCGTGGTTTTGGT
>Ga0247608_10007609_pt1 | contig 11074 bp, 9 predicted proteins | sample 176DNAGHGlowgp2_FD_193490 | JGI IMG/M metagenome (GOLD analysis project Ga0247608, IMG submission 193490) | Sheep rumen microbial communities from Palmerston North, Manawatu-Wanganui, New Zealand - 1766 DNA GHGlow gp2 | ecosystem: Host-associated > Mammals > Digestive system > Stomach > Rumen ... | reverse complement strand
GACCATCCCTGAGCATAGCTCATTGACATGAAAGCACCGCCAAATCCGCTCATAAGTCCGGAAAACGCTATTGCGATATATTTGATCTTCAGTACCGAAACGCCGACAGACGCTGCTGCGTTCGGGTTTTCGCCCACGGCACGGATATTAAGGCCGAGGCTCGTCCTGTAGAGCATTACCGATGTCAGGAAGCAGAGTAAAAACGCCAGATAGGTAAGCAGGCTGTGTCCGGATATAATGCCTCCGATGAAGGGGATATCCTTTATCAGGGGAATGCTTATATTCGGTATGCAGAGGCTTGACGTGATAAGTCCCGTCGTGGAAGCCATTGCCTTACCTTCTGTATTGGCGGTTATTACCTTGCAGAGGAACAGGGTACCGCCGGATCCCATCATGTTTATTGCTATACCTACGAGGATTATGTCCGTCTCCAGCTGGAATGCAAAGAATCCCATTAATAGCGACATGACTACTCCCACCACCAGGGCAACTATAAATCCGACTACCCAGCTCTGACTGTAGTAGCTGAAAAGCGATCCGAAGAGGGCAGAGAACATCATGAGTCCCTCAAGACCTATGTTTGCAAATCCGGCTTTTTCCACCACTATGGCAGCCAGTGTGGCATAGAGAATGGGAGCGGATATCCTCAGGATAGAAAAGAAGAATTCAGGTGTAAGCATATTGGTCATCAGATTAGCCATTTGCCTTACCTCCTTCCTTATTTTGTGCCGCTTTCAGGGCGATCTCCTCCTGCGCTGTCTTTACTACCAGCGACTGACGGTATTTAGCAAGGAATCTCTCCGCTGCAAAGAAGAGGAATATGACACCCTGTACTATGTCTATAAGCTGGGACGGTACATTTGCGTATGTAGCCATCATATCGCAGCCCTTCTGGAGATAAGCCATGAAGAAGGCCGCGAAGGGAACGAATAAGGGGTTATTCCCTGCAAGGATGGCTATGGTGATACCGGTCCAGCCGTATCCAGGTAAAGCGCTCCAGGAAAATGTGGGGTAGCGCCCCAGCATCTCAATGGCACCGCCTGCTCCGGAGAGGAAGCCTCCGATCAGCTGTGAAAGGACGATTATGAATCCCACTTTCATTCCCGAGTACTTGGCAAAGTCCTGATTGATACCGATCATACGTATCTGGTATCCGAACCGGGATCTGTACATGAAAAGCCAGCAGAGCACGACCGCTATGATAGCTATCACAAATCCCCAGGTCAGCTTTGCCGCAGAGATCACTGAGCTGGAATTCAGCATCGCGATCTTCGACGAATTGAGGAAAGGATAGGTCTGTATCTGTCCCTTGGTCTTATCCGCGTAGTAATTATTCATGAGATACTTTATGATGTACATGATGATGTAGTTCAGCATCAGTGAGCACACCATCTCACTTACATCCAGCTTTACCTTCAGGAGAGCCGGGATCAGCATTATCACCGCTGTCACCAGTCCGCCGAATATCACAGCTACAATGGGGTGTATACCTCTCGGAAGGGGATAGTATATAGCTATTACCGCTGCGGAAAAGGCACCCAGCATGGCTCCGCCTTCCGCGCCCAGATTGAACTGATTGGCTGCAAACATTATGCAGACTGCCAGTCCCGTGAATGTAGTAGGTATCATGGCCGCGAGAATATCAGCGAGTCTCTTTCCTTCAAAGCTCACACCTGCAGCGCCTGTTCTGAAAAGAGGTCCCACGAGGAGCTGCTTTAAGGCTTCAAAGGTGGCAGCCATCTTCTCACCCGGATTGTCACCTTCAGAGCTTACGAAGATCAGAAGCATTGCTACTATCAATGCGATAAGTATCGCCAGGGCTCCACGCACCAGCGAAAATGTCAGCTGTCTTTTTTTAGTCATGGCAAACCCTCCTTATCTCCTCGGGGGTCTGTTCCTTAAGCCCCAGCATGTATTCTCCCATTTCTTCATCCGTCAGAGTACCGGTGTCTTCAAAATAAGCGGCTATCTTTCCGTCATGCATGACTATCAGTGAATCGGAAAGCTCCATTACCTCCGCCAGATCTGCAGATACCAGTAGAACAGCTATCCCCGAGCGTGACAGCTCCACCAGCTTCTTCCGGATAAATTCCGTGGCTCCCACGTCGATTCCTCTGGTGGGCTGATCCGCAAGGATAAGGACCGGATCATTACTGAATTCTCTTGCTACCACTACCTTCTGGATATTTCCTCCGGAAAGCATCCCCACCTGCTGTGCCGATGATTTACAGAGTACTGTGTATTCCTTTACCAGTCTGTCGGAAAGCTCATGAATGGCCTTCATGTTGAAGAGAGGTCCGGAGTTCAGCTCTTTACTGCCTGCGCGGTCTGATATCACGTTTTCCTCAATGGAGGCTGTTCCGGCTATACCGTAGAGCATACGGTCCTCCGGGACCAGTGAAACCCCGAGATCACGTGCCTTCTTCTGCCCGATATTTATGATGGATCTGCCGTTTACTTCAGCTGTTCCGGAGTCAGGAGTGTTAAGTGAAAAGAGCATGTCTATCAGCTCCTTCTGTCCGTTTCCTTCCACACCTGCTATTCCGAGAATCTCTCCTTTTCTCACGTCAAAGGAGACCCCGTTCAGCATCTTCTTATTCCACTCATTCACATATTCGAGATTCCGTACCTTCAGAACGGTATCCGTGGGCTTAGCCTTATCCTTCTGGACATTCAGTACCACATCTCTGCCTACCATGAGACGGGAAATGTCCTCTTTTGTAACGTCCTTTGTCTCGTATACTCCCATACTGCGGCCATTACGCATGATGGTCAGTCTGTCAGTTATCTCTTTTATCTCGTTCAGCTTGTGGGAGATGAATACTATGGTGTAGCCTTCCTCTTTAAGACCTATGAGTTCCTTAAAGAGTTCCTCGGTTTCCTGAGCCGTCAGCACCGCCGTGGGTTCATCCAGTATCAGGATCTTCGCACCTCTTACCAGTGCCTTCAGGATCTCCACCTTCTGTTTCATTCCTACCGGGATATCCGCCACTCTCATCTCCGGTTCCACATGAAGATTGTACTTTTCCGCGTTTTCCCTGGTGATCTCTATGGCCTTTGCCTTATCGATAAAGAGCCCTTTTCTCGGCGCCATGCCCAGTACCATGTTTTCAGCCACGGAAAGCGAGGGTACAAGCATGAAATGCTGATGCACCATTCCTATCCCCTTTGAGATCGCCACAGAGGGTGAGCTTAAAACTGTAGGCTCTCCATTTATCACGATCTCACCCGAGGTGGGCTGCTCCATTCCGAAAAGCATTTTCATAAGGGTGGATTTACCGGCTCCATTCTCACCCATCAGAGCATGTATCTCTCCGCGTTTCAGATTGAAATCCACACCCTGATTTGCTGCAACGCCGTTAGAATACACCTTATTGATATTCTTCATCTGAACGACATATTCTTCTGCCATATGCGTAATTCCTTTCAGAGTATTAAACGGGAGGGAGTTTTGCTCCCTCCCCCGGTTTTGCCTAAAAATCCTGTTACGGCTGTACAGCCTTCTTCAGCTCGTCGATCTTTCCGGAAGTATCGCCGATGGTGCTGTCAACTGTGATCTCTCCGTTAAGGATAGCTTCCTCGGCAGCCTTTACAGCAGCCTTGGTCTCTTCGCTTGCATACTTGTCGAAGTTCTTATCGGTAACGATGCCGACACCGCCTTCTGCTATACCGAGGTTAACTTCCTGACCCCAGTATGTATTGCCCTTATCCCATTCGTCAAAGAGCCAGATCAGCGAGTTTCCTACGTTCTTAAGTCCTGATGTAAGTGTCAGGGCTGCAAGGTCTGGTGAGAATGTGAGCTCCTGGTCGGAGTCAACACCGAGGAACCATGCCTTACCGGTCTCAAGAGCGGCTTCTGCAGCACCGTTTCCTGCGTTTCCTGCAACACCCCAGATCATATCGCACTTATTGTCGTTGATCATGGAAAGTCCGTATTCCTTTGCAATAGCGGTATCAACATAGTCATTGGTATAACGAACGTCTACCTTGATGTCAGGATTAACGGACTGGGCACCTTCTATGAATCCGATGAGGAAGTCATTGATAACGGGTGAATCAACACCGCCTACAAATCCAACTATGGGATCTGCGTTGATGTTCTCTACGGAAGTATCTGTGGTCATGCTGGATGCGAATACTCCCATAAGGTATCCCAGGTCATTCTGACGGTAAGAGATATTTACAACGTTAGGGCTCTCTCCCACATAAGTGGTGTCATCAAAGATGGCATACTTCTGATCGGGATAGTTTGCAGCTGCTTCTTTAAGATAATCAGGCATCTGATATGTTCCGCAGATTATGAGATCGTAAGAGCCGTCCGCCGATACTTCATCAAGTGTGGATGCCCAACGGGGCTGGTCTTCATCAGTTCCGCCCATCTCAATAGTGGTGAGCTTGATCCTGCCTGCTGACTGGAGCTCTTCGAGTCCGCTTTCTGCTGAATCAAAGAAGGACTTGTCGCCCAGGTTTCCGTTTACAAGGTAAGCCACGTTGTAAACCTTTCCTTCTTCTGCTGCGGGTGCTGCCTCTGCATCAGCTGCAGGTGCTGCCTCCTCGGCTGCAGGTGCTGCTTCCTCGGCTGCAGGTGCCGCTTCCTCTGCTGCAGGTGCCGCATCAGCTGCAGGCGCATCTGTTGTCTTCGGAGCGCCGCCGCATGCTGCCAGGCTGAACACCATAGCGCAGCTCAGGATTGTTGCCAAAATTTTTCTTTTCATATTGCTACCTCCCTTTTGTGAATTAAATACACAAAAAATATTGAAATATACTTTATTATTGTATATTTTATCCATATACAAGTCAACCTGAAATTACTTATAGTAAGCTGAAAAAAATTTTTTAAGGAAGCATTATGTATTATCTGATATTGCTGATAGCAGGACTTTTACAGGGGGCCATGAATTCCCTGAATGCCCAGCTGGGTGAACATTTCAGCCTTTTTGGGGTGACATTTTTTGTTCATTCCATCGCCCTCGTTATCCTGCTTTTCTATCTTCTTGTCGTAAAAAAAGAAAAACTGAAGTTTAAGGGAGCGCCCTGGTACATTTATCTCGTGGGCATCATGGGCATAGGGATAGTGGCAAGCTCCAGCTGGGTCACCATGCATATCGGCGCCGGATCCCTTATGGCCATATCGACCCTGGGACAGCTTTTGAGTTCCGAGATCATTGATGCCCTGGGGCTCTTCGGCATGGAGAAGGTTCTGCCTGACAGGCGCCAGATACCGGGATTCCTCCTGGTGGCAGCAGGTGTGGCGCTGGTGATAATATTTTAGGATTTCGCTGTCATTCTGAGCGAAGCGAAGAATCTAACGAGGTATAACATGTATTATATAGCAGCATTTTTAAACGGATTTTTAAACACAATAAACCGGCTCACAAATGTGGAAGCCGGTAAAAGATTCGGAACAGGAAACGGAGCTCTCATCAATTATATCGAGGCCACGGTCCTGTCCCTTTTCCTGGTCTTTATAACGGGAAAGGGGAGCGAACTCTCTCCCGGATATGTATCTTCCGTTCCCCTCTGGGTTTACCTCGGAAGCGTTGCAGGGCTCATTGCCCAGGTATTGCAGATCACCGGAACCCTTAAAACCGGGGCTCTCATCTCATCCATCCTTACCCTTGCCGGAAATCTGTGGATCGCCATTGTGCTTGACTACGTTTTTTACGGCATCGCAAGCCCCGGAAAAGCAGCCGGCATCTTCCTCGTACTTCTCGGCACTATGCTGGTGGAGAAATCAAAGAAACGCCCCGCATAATGTAATTGATGTCATTCTGCACAAGAGATCCTTCGCTTACGCTCAGGATGACATTTTATCGCCCGATAAATCTCTCCAGCGGCTTCAGATCCAGCCCCTCTGCCTTTGAAAGGATCCTTAAAAGTGCTTCCGCCATAACCCTGCAGCCTCCCTTAGAATCGCTCTCGATATTAAGAGGCATGATGGGCTCGTGGAGGGATTTTCTCAGAAGGAGCCAGCCGTTTCCGTGGGTTTCGTCAGTATTGATCCTGACGCCCTCGTAATTCTCCTTTTCAAGGCTCCACCCCTCTTCTTTTTCCACGCTTTCAGTAAGGAGCGACAGGACCCTGTCCCCGTTTGCGGCCACATCCTCCGCAGTGACCGGAAACCTTATCTCTGCGCTCTCTGCCGGTTCTTTTAAGTCCTTTATCATTTCCCGGATATCGTTTCCCTTGCCGAGTTCGATAAGGAGCTTCACCATGAGATAAGCTCCGTCATCCAGAAAATAGTTCTCCTTCAGGGCCCCGTGTCCGCTGGTCTCAATGGCAAGGCTGCTGTCCGTTCCTTCATCATTGAGTCTTATTGACTCATTTATGACATTTCTGTATCCTCTCTTGAATCTCCTGTGGACTCCTCCTCTTGCTGTTATATACCCGGAGAGACCGGAAGAAGTCACGGAATCGGTAACTATGGTGGTTCCCGGATGCTCTTTTATGACTATGGAAGAAAGAACAGCGATAAGGTCATTTCTCACCAGCTCCCTTCCGTCAGAAAGTACGGCTCCCGCCCTGTCCACATCAGTATCAAATATTATGCCCAGATCAGCCTTTGCATCAAGAGTTGCTTTCCGCACAGACTCTGCCGCTTCCTTATTCTCGGGGTTCGGAATGTGATTCGGGAATCTTCCGTCAGGCTCCAGGAACTGGCTTCCGGAGATATCAGCTCCCAGCTCATGCAATACCTTCTCCGCAAAGAAGCCTCCTGCGCCGTTTCCCGCATCCACAATGATGTGGCGTCCCTTTAAGGGATGGTCATAGTCGGATGCATTCACACCTTTACATATCTTTTCCCTTAAGTATGCGGTATAGGTATCCATGAAGCTCACCTTTTCCGCATCTCCGTCATTTTCCTTTATCTCAATATCCGGTGCGTATAGGGTAAGCTTCTTTATATCGTCCTTCTCCAGTCCCCCCTCCGGTGAAAAGAATTTAAGTCCGTTCCTGTGTGAGGGAAGATGGCTCGCAGTTATCATAATGCTGCCGTCAAAGGGTTTATCCCCAAGGACCGTGGACATGAACATGGCAGGAGTGCTGGCAAGGCCAAGATCATGGCTATGCGCGCCTGCGGAGTTTAACCCCTTAAATACAGCCTTCATAAGTGCAGGTCCCGTGATCCTGGAGTCTCGTCCAACGGAGATACGCAGAGTCTTTCCCGGTTTCTTTTCCGACAGCCATTTTACAAATGCTGCTGCGAGATGGGATACCGCCTCTTCTGTCAGATTGACGGGATCCCCGTCCTTATTTTCCATTGCTATTCCCCTGATGTCGCTACCGTTCTGCAGTTTTGAATAATCCATAATATTCCTCCTATAGTATACTTCTTTATGATGTCATTCTAAGGACAGTGCCCAAAGAATCTTAAGAGATCCTTCGCTTCGCTCAGGATGACAGGCGTACACTCTTTTAATTGTACTCATTATGACATCAAAATGTATGCTCTTTTAGCTTTGACTCTATAATGTCGTGGGTTGTGCGTCCCAGCACCTTCTTTTCGTCCTTTGTGAGTGCCGTGGTGTCAATAGGATCACAGTATTCCAGTATCACGTGGGTACTGACTATCTTCGGGAAATGGGCTTCCAGTATCTCATGGGTATTTGATATGGCTACCGGAACTATGGGACAGCCGCTTTTCTCGGCTATCTTGAGGCTTCCCTCATGGAAGGGAAGGAGTGTACCTTCTTCTCCGTCATTTCTGGTTCCCTCCGGGAAGATGTAATATGACACCTTTTCTTCCTTCACTTTTTTAATACAGGTCATAATGGTCTCGAGACCTTTACGCATATCCTTCCTGTCCAGGAATTCACACTTGATATTCTTCATCCACCAGCTTAAGAGAGGCACCTTCCGGAGCTCCTCTTTGGCAATAAAGCCTGTGGGCCTGAAAACTCTGGAGTCAGTGGCGACTATGTCAAAAAAGCTTCTGTGATTTCCCACATAGAGAACAGGGGTATTCCTGGGTATCTTTTCTTCACCGATCACTGTGAGGCGGGTACCTGCGAGGAAGAGGAGGATCCTGAAGGCCCCTCTTATGAGATACATGGATGCTATGTCCTTAGCCTCCCTATTGAAAAGGCCGATAATGAAAAAAACAAATCCCACAGGGATCATAAGTATCAGGAAGATCACAACAAATGAAATACATAGTAAAAATCTGATCATCAGTAAACCTTTCTGCCTCCTGCAAAAGTATGTATTATTTTTCCGGGAAGCACCGTATTAAGGAAGGGCGAATTAACGGCCCTGCTCCTGAAGCTCTCATATGCCGTGTCCTGATCCGGGTTCAGTATCACTATGTCCGCAGGATGCCCCTTTTGCAGATGCCCCGCATCCAGACCGTACAGCTTCGCCGGATTGACACTCATAAGAGTAATAAGCTCTTTAAGGGTAAGATCTCCCGTACGCACGAGATTTTTTATCCCCAGTGAGAATGCGGTTTCAAGGCCTATTATCCCGCTCATGCATTTAGGGAATTCCTTTTCCTTATCCTCCCTTGTATGGGGTGCATGATCCGTAGCGATAATGTCAATGGTCCCGTCCTTCAGTCCCTCTATTATCGCAGCCCTGTCCTCCTCTGTCCTTAAGGGGGGATTGATCTTTGCAAGGGCCCCGTATTTCCTCACATATTCCTCTGTCATGGAAAAATGATTGGGTGTAGCCTCTGCATGGATAAGTCCGGAGCTGTCTCTTTTCTTTGCTTCTCTGATGAGCTCCACAGTTTCCTTTGCGCTCACATGCTGGATATCTATCCTGCACCCTGTCTCGAGGGCAAGGGCAAGGTCCCTTTTTACCATGGATATCTCGGCTTCCCTGCCGGCGCCCTTTAGTCCCATTTCATTTGATACTTCACCTTCATTTATACCGGCTACTCCTATATACTGAGGATCCTCTTCATGGAAGCTTAGTACCATATTAAGGGAAGCCGCTTTTTTCATGGCTTCTTTCACAAGGGCTGTATCCATAATGGGAGAGCCGTCGTCCGTGAAGCCCGCTGCACCTGCGGTCTTTAACTTTTCGAAATCTGTAAGACTCTCTCCTTTTCGTCCCACAGTCACCGCTCCGCACTGAAGCACATGAACCCCTTCTTTACCGGCTTTTTTAAGGATATAAGAGAGAGTTTCCGTACTATCGACTGCCGGCACGGTATTTGCCATGCAGATGACCGTAGTGTATCCTCCCGCTGCCGCAGCAAGGGCACCGGTATGTATATCCTCTTTTTCAGTTTGTCCCGGATCCCTGAAATGGGTATGGACATCCACAAATCCGGGTACTGTAAAAGCCCCCTCCGCGTCTATTACCTCTGCATCACCTGTGTCATCCGGTATCCCGGCGGAGATCTCCGACACCAGACCATCCCTGATCAGAATATTACCGTTCATATCAAGGTTATCCGCAGGCGAGAGTATATGGGTATTTGTTATCAGGATCTTACTCATTGCGCTTCAGCTTAGCCTCGCTTCTATCAATCCGTTCCGACAGAGCCTGTGCACGGGCCTCCATATCGTCAAGATCCTGAACGGACTGGAGATAATCGATATAATCGTCAACATCTATGGTGCGGCCTTTGGTGTCACATAAGAACATTATGAAATCAGCAAAAATATCCAGCTGCTGGTACAGTGTCCCGAAATAATACCTGAGATTGATCACCTCTTCTTCCGGTACTTCCGGGTTCACAGGTATTCTATAGCTTAGGAATATCTGATGAAGCTTTGGATAATAGCAGAAAGCACCAAATGCAGGATACTCTCCGACAGCGATCACGTGATTCAGTTCGTTCAGGGCAATACTGATCCTGCCGGCATCATTATCATCTATATCCTTTGCCAGAGTTACCAGAAAATGCAAAACGGGATACGGAGCTTCTTTATTGAATCCGGGTTCCAGAGCCACATCCAGTATGGCGTCCGTATCCGTAACTCCGAGATGCCCGATCATGGATCTCATGATCCTGTTTCTGTCCACACAGTTATCAAAGAGTTCATTCATCATCTCTCTGATACTGTCCATTATCGTGTCTAATCCGTTCATGTATTATTCTCCTCGTAAATATAGATTCTTCGCTTCGCTCAGAATGACATCGGCTTCGCTCAGAATGACTTCGGCTTCGCTCAGAATAACTTCGGCTTCGCTCAGAATGACTTCGGCTTCGCTCAGAATAACTTCGGCTTCGCTCAGAATGACATCGGCTTCGCTCAGAATGACTTCGGCTTCGCTCAGAATGACATCGGCTTCGCTCAGAATGCACTATCACTCCTTGATCGAGTTTCTCAGCAGCGATCTCCAGTTTGAATCTCCTGAGAAGCCTGCATACTTCATCATTTTCTCAAGCTTTATTTTCTTTATATTGTCCTCGTTTACATTTCCGTAAAGAGTGCCTGCCACCTTAAGAGCCAGATCCTTCTCTCCCGAGTTCTTTCCATCTTTATTCAGGAGAACATGGGTATCGATGGCTGTAAATATTCTTGCAATATCCACCAGATAATCCGAAGATATTATTCCCGTTTCTCTCTTAAGCACCTTATCAAAGTATGGGGTGCTTGCATACTTCTTATCTCCCAGCATCATGGCGATATTGTTCTTAAAGTTAGGCCTGTCATGGAATAACTTACCGGAAGTCCATGCCAGGAATTCCATCACCTTGGGAGCTACTGTCAGTGCTGCCGTAGCGACAATAGAGATCACTTCACCTGTCTTTGCAAACTCCTTAACCGTATCTCTCGCTATCTTGACAGTCGAGATCGCAGCATTCCATCCCGCGTCATGTCTGGATTTCTGGGACTGGGCTTTCGTAAGGGCCATAAAATACTGTGCCTGTGAATTCTCAGCTACAGCCTCTCCGAGCTTTCTCTTTTTAATCTCATCATCTCTTGCGGGATTAACGATTTCAACGCCCTCGCCCTGCTCCTGCTGTTCCTGATCCGCCTGCTGCTGGAGTTCGTTTCCGCTTCCGTTTGCTTCGAAATCATCCAGTGCCGACTTCAGCTCTTCATCAGCCTTATCTATCCTGCTGATCCTTCTGGTGGTAGCAATGATCTCCGCAAAATCATTCAAGATATCAAGT
>Ga0247608_10007607_pt1 | contig 11074 bp, 9 predicted proteins | sample 176DNAGHGlowgp2_FD_193490 | JGI IMG/M metagenome (GOLD analysis project Ga0247608, IMG submission 193490) | Sheep rumen microbial communities from Palmerston North, Manawatu-Wanganui, New Zealand - 1766 DNA GHGlow gp2 | ecosystem: Host-associated > Mammals > Digestive system > Stomach > Rumen ... | reverse complement strand
TTTTATCCTTATTTTGCAAGAAATTTTTCTGCACAATCGATGGCTGTGGTCAAAATAACCATTGATAAAATTCATTATAATAATTTTTACTTAATTTATCAGAATTTATATATAAACAATTAACACGTCTCTCATAATAAAACATCATGAAGAAAACATCTATATGCAACAACATTTTTGTCCTTAATTTTTGGATGGATTCCTTATTAACCTTATGCTTAAGCTGTGATGTTACAATTTCAAAAAAATTAAAGTATAAATCAATAAACCGCTGAAAATCAGATTTTTCATCTATTCATGGAAATACTTTTATTCTAGCAGCAAACAAAAAAGTCAACAAGTAAAACGTATATAATGCATCTACAAAAATATTTTCTTCCTCTTTATCAAAGGATTCATACAAATACAACGAACAAAGTAACGTCATTGCATTTGCAGTATTTCAAATATTATAGAATTTATATCCATTAAAATTTGCTGCAGCTATATAAGAATAATACGCATCAGTCATTTTAGACTGCATCATATCCTTGTGTATTCATAATCATAATTTTCATTCAAAAATATCCACAGAAAGATCAAAAAGATTCAATTTATAATTTTCTATAATTTTTCTGTCAATAATAGTGAAAAAATCCTTCGCCGAAATAAAAGAAATAAACATCGACGCAGGATTAAATGAATCTTTTACTAAAGAATCTGGGAAATATGACAATAAAAGTCTTCTAAATAATTGCATAATTTTTTTTAGTTTAAATCTGATTTCTAATTCTTTTCTATATTAGTCACTTTAATTGAATAAGATAATTCTGAATATGTTTTAGGATCATTAAACTCTACCAGAAACACATCATATCAATCACTATCTTTCTCTATTTTGGTAACAACTCCATGTCAAATACTGTTTACATCCACTTCTGTTCATATCGTCGGATTTTCCACTCACATAACCTCAGTCAAAATTATATTTGGATAAGATTGAACCAAATTTGAATTATATTCAGATCCATACAACTCTTTTCAATTTATATTTCAAGTAAATTCAGCATCCACTTTAGCTCCTCTAATTATATTTTCAATCCAAGCTAACTCTCCAGCTTCTCAAACTGTAAATTCTTCACTTCACTGTTCAACAACAGTTCAATCTCCTAATGAATACTTATAATCAATAGATACTAAATCTGAATCATCAATGACTTTTGGTCCACAAGCGGCTAAAGCCAACAAAGACAAATAACCTCCTAACACTAAAGCTCTTTTTTTATACATTTTTGTTAACTTATCAAAATAAAACGAATGAAACTAAAATTGTCTATATGTTTTTTCTAGTAATATGCAAGCGAAATTCAAAAAAAAGTAGACACCAATCGATGTCCACTCAATAAACTGTTTTACCATATTGTAAACCAAATATTAGAACAAAAGATTAAGAATTTCTTCTGCTTCGTCTTGCTCTTCCTTTGTCAACTTAGTCGATATTGTCTCTTTAACTGATTTATCTACATTATTTACCTGATTATTCGAATCATCTATAGTAACATTTTCATCCAATTTTTTTTCAATTTCATCAACATCAATCTCATTATTATCAGCATCTTCTCAATGAACTTCACTAAATATCTTATCTAACAAATCTCATGAAACTGTAGCTGAATGTTTTTCTCATATAGGTTTCTTTTGAGTTTGTAAAATAATTTTTTGAGGATCAGAACTATCATCTTCATATTCCACAGTCACCAAGATATCAGTATCATCATCCAAATTTTTCTCAATATACTTATTAATGACTCATATCAAATCTGACTTCGAATATCATGTTAATGGCAATAAATTATCAGATTTATTTCCAGATTTTTTCTCTACATCCAATTGTGGGACATCAATAAATTTCACAGACTTCGGAAAAGCCTTGATTGACTGTGCTTTTGAATTATCATTATTATTTTCTGTTTCAGTTACTTCAATATCATTTTTATCATCATAATAATTTACATCCATATCTAGTTCATTTTCAAAATCCAAACCTTCAATTTCAGTATTTCATCCTAAATTAATTTTATCTCAAATACTATCCGAAATACTATCTCATATATTATCTCAAATAGATGAAATCTTTGATTTATAAGCATTATAATCCAAATATTCTTTGGTAGATCACATCCAGCCTGCCATTCTCTGAGGGAAAGTTCTTACATTATACCACAATCTTGCAGCTCAAGATGGATTAAAAATTCCATATATAAAAAAAGCAAGCACTAATAAAATAAGAATAAATATTATCCTCTTTATCCATCTCCTAAATAACCATATAAAAAATAGCACCACCAGAATAAGTATAATCCATACTACTACTTGCATTATATAGGACACAAAGAAATAAAGTAATCATATATAAGTTAATTATAAATATTTTCCAAATAATGTCAAATAAAAATGTTTATATAATCATAAAAATATTTAAAGGTATGCTTGAAAAAAATCTTAATTTTTCTACTATCATCACAGTTTTTACAATTCAAATTACTTTTCAATGTCCAAAAGAATCTTAACATGAATCAAGCCCACAGACAGCCAAATTCACTTATGAAACTACTTCTGAGCTGTAGTTCCATTTCTCAAAATGGCTGAAGAAAATCCTGATGCAGAAATTTTCATGTTTCTAGCAAATATGCACGCATTGACTGCCCTTCACGACTGAAATGCAATTAGAAATAATTCCATAAATATTGTAAAACTCTACGCAGCTTGTGGAGCAGATTTAAATAGGTTTTATATCTACAATCCTGCAGATATTCCAGCTCATGCACAGTTGAATTGGGTTTTTTCTTGTCTCACAATTATGGGAACTATGGAAAGAATGCATTCATACAAAGAAGCCTTGGCTAAATGAAATGCATGAACAATAAGTGTATGAACTTTCTGTTACCCAATTTTAATGGCTGCTGATATTTTGATATACGACGCTGATTATGTCCCTGTTGGTAAAGATCAGAAACAACACGTAGAATATGCCAGAGATTTTGCAGAAAAATTTAATAGGGAATATGGAGAAACTTTCAAAGTACCAGAGCCATTAATCGATAGTAGAGTGGCTACAATAATCTGAAGTGACTGACGTAAAATGTCCAAATCATACAATAATTACATTTGACTACTTGATGATGAAAAATCAGTTTTAAAGAGAGTAAAGCAAATTCCAACATCTACACAAACAGTAGAAGAACCAAAAAATCCAGATGAATGTAATGTTTACAATCTTTGCAAATTATTTCTAACTCCAGAAGAAGATGAAACTCTCAGAGCTAAATACTTAAAAGGTGGATTAAGTTTTAAAGAAGCTAAAGATTATCTATTTGAAAAGATAATGGAAACTTTGACTCCAATCCAAAAGAAATACGCAGAGATTTCTGATGAAGAAATTCTCAAATTATTAAAAAAATGAAAAGAATCAGTTTCTCCAATCGCAGAGAAAAAAGTTGAAGATGTTTACAAAAAAGTAGGATTCATATTATAATTACAAAAAATATTTAAATAGCATCTAAAAAACAATTGACATTAGATATATTTTTGTTATAATAAATAAAATACAAAATCAGCAAAAAACAACAAAAATATATACAGCTATGAAATTAATCACTAGATTCAAGGACATCCTCGATATCTTCAATATGAAGAAGAAGGATAATCCAACTCTCTTTTGTGAGATTCAGAAAGTCATCGCAAACGCTTTCAATCTCCCTTGCGCAGAAGATTGCTTTGATGATATTTACAGTTACGTTGTAAGTATTGATAACGAAAACAACGAAATTGTATCTGGATATCGTCATATCCTCTGCAAAAACGCTCACAATGAAAAATCATTCAACTTAAACACATTTAAGTACTATGAATTTTCTAGTGATTTCTCTCAAAATTATGCAGATTATACACTAGAACTTGGACGTTCTTTTGTAAATCCTGATGCAAAAAGGAAAATTTGGGGTTTGTTTTCTATTTGGGAATGCGGACTGGGCCCTCTCATAAATTACCAGAAAGACCACAATAGCGTACAATACATTTTAGGTCAAGTTTCTCTCAAAGAGAATACTTATGACTTAGAAAGTATAAAAGCTATCCTAAAAATGTTTTGGGTAAACTTTGGGACGACCGACTTTCTAATCCCAAGACAATCCGCATTTTCACAAAGTGAACTCGAAAACTTCGATGAATTACAATTCAACGGAAATTACAAACAAGACAAGGCAAAATTAACAAAATTCCTCAAAGAAAAGGAACAGGCCAGGCCAACTCTTTTCTTCAGTTATGCTGACCTTGTTAATGGAAGTATAGATGGACTTCGATGCTTCCTCCCAGTGTACAATTCATTACTCAAATGCTACGAGATGGGATTCCTGCTAAAAATCTCTGAGATTTCCCCTGAAAATAGTGAGAAATACCTCCGAGCAAACTACAACCCTAAAGCATTTGAATAAAGCTCTCTACAAAAAATCTGAGCAGATCTCTGTTCAGTTTTTTTTAATTATCAAAATCAAAAATCAAACTTATAATAACTCATTTCTAAAAATTTTGTACACATAATTTTTTTTGATATTGAAAAATCTAATTTCATGCGTATATAATTTTTTTACCCACTAATAAAATTATCATGAAATTAATTTTCGTAACATGATGAGTAATTTCCGGCTTAGGTAAATGAATTACAGCCGCTTCAATTGGAAGAATCTTAAAATCCGCCTGATATAAAGTCACTATGGGTAAAATGGACCCATATCTACAGATAGATGCCTGAACAATGTCTCCATTCGAACATGGAGAGACTTTTGTCACAACGGACTGATTTGAAACTGATTTGGATCTATGACATTATGAAAGATTTATCAATGAAGAACTTACAAAATATTCCAGTACAACTACTGGTCAGATTTATCTTTCTGTAATTAAAAAAGAAAGAAGATGAGAATATCTATGAAAAACTGTTCAAGTAATTCCACATATTATAAACGAAGTTAAACATAGAATCATGCAAATCGCTGAATGAAGCGACGTAGCTATTATCGAAATCTGATGAACCGTAGGAGATATAGAGTGACCACATTTCATAGAAACGATGAGACAATTCAGACACGAATTAGGTAGAGAAAATGTATTATTTGTACATATTGCTCCCATAGTGACTGTAACTACTTCCTGAGAAATGAAAACCAAAGCAATTCAGCATTCAATTATCAAACTTAGAGAACTCTGAATTCAAGCTGATGTACTAATTTGTAGAACTCCTAATCCACTAGAAGAATGATTAAAAAAGAAATTATCGATGTTCTGCGATTTGGAAGAAGAATGTATCATTGAAAATTTAGATCAGAATATCTACGAACTTCCTCTATCATTCCAAAAACAGTGACTAGACAGACTCATTATCAAAAGATTGTTTAACGAAGATAAATCTTCAGATTTAAGTAAATGGGAAGAACTGGTAAATAAACTAAAAAATCCTGAATCAGAAATCACGATTTGAATCGCTGGAAAATATACCCACCTTGATGATTCATATATCAGCGTAGTTGAAGCCCTAAAACATGCATGAGCTCATTATAGCACAAAAGTAAACATTGAATGGATTGACACAGAAAAATTTGAATCTGATTGACGAGAAAATGAGCTTACAAACATATGTAATTCAAAAAATATTTCATGAATTGTAGTTCCAGGATGATTTGGGAATAGATGAATTCAGTGAATGATAAATATTGCTACTTTTTGTATGAAAAAGGATATTCCATATTTATGACTTTGCCTCTGATTACAAATCGCCACAATAGCTTTTGCAAGGTTTGTTTGTAACATTCCGCAAGCTAATTCGTGAGAGTTTACACCGGAAAACGAATTCAATGTAATCGATATCATGGAAGAACAAAGAACTATTAGCGATAAATGATGAACTATGCGTTTATGAAGTTATGATGCTGTATTGAAAGAAAACACAGAAACACGAGAACTATACAAAGAATTTAATCAGATTGATATCTCTAGTAATATTGTGAAAGAAAGGCACAGACATAGATACGAAGTTAATCCTAAATTTCATGAAATATTATCAAAAAACTGATTGGTATTTTCTTGATTATCACCAAACTGAAAATTAGTAGAATTTATAGAATTACCAGAGTTAAGTTATTTCTTAGCAACTCAAGCCCATCCCGAATTTAAATCTAGACTAAATAGACCTCATCCATTATTTGCATGACTTATTAAATCTTGTTTAAATACATAAACAAATTAACACATAAGAAAAAGCCCCCATACAAGGTAGGCTTTTTGATAGATTTAACCAAGGATTTTTGCAATTTTGTCTCTAGTTATCACATTAAAATAATGTAAAAGGATACCTTTTGACCTTGCATAATCTTCAATTTTGTTTTGATCACCTCCAAGCTCAAGCAATGCTGAAACTATACGCTCATTCTGCCTGTCTGTAAGAGAATAATCAATTTTTTTCGCAATTTTTACCACATCCCAATAATTTTTGGTAGTCTTGGAAAACTTTATAAGTTTTTCTAAAGCAGCTCTCTTTTGAGCCTTTGTCAGATGAGTGTATGTACTCAACGCATGCTCAACCTCACGAAAAGTCTTCCCAGACTCAATTTCGCAATCATAAGAATCATAACGTTTCATAGCAAACACAGTTTTTTTGTTTAACATTTTGTTTATATTTTTTGCCTACAAATATAAGCGTAGTATTATTATAATAATATTAAAATAAAAGTCAATAAATATTTTAAAAACATAGAAACACTTATACAATAATTATTCATAACAATTTTCAGAAAACATAGGATTCTATAGTAACTTTAATAATAAACCATAAACACACATATTCCAAAAAATTAGCTATTCATCAAGATAAGCTTCATGCCTATCATGCCAATTTTTCCCATGAGTTGGATCAGAAAAATATTTTTTAATAACATAAAGCCCACCATTTTCCACTATACCATCAAATCTACATACATCAGTTTTACGTCAAACCGTAAATTTATTATCACCTTGATTCCTAACATATATTCAGATTGACTTCAATTGATTTTTATTTTCACCAATAGCGAAGCATCAAATCTTATTTAAACGATACTCCTGTATAATAGACTTTATAGTCCCCTTAAATCCCGCAACTTGAGATTCATCCGTGCTTGGAATAGGTATTTCCCCAACATAGTCAAAAATAAATCACAAGCATTCCAAAACCGTTTTAATAGAGTCCCGATTTTCAATAGCTTTTCTCAAAATTCACGCCTTAATTAACGAGAAATCTAATTCACCATTTTTTTCATTAACCGCAGATGGAGCATTTTCCTCAAAATTTATAATCTTCGATCTAGCACAATACTCTATATAACTACTTAAAGCTTCTGAAAATTTTTCATTTAAACCATCAATTTCCTTAATATATTTTTCTTCACATCACAAAAGCTCCAGCATTGATTTAAAAACTTTTTTAATTTTTTCATCATCCAAAAGTTGCCTTTTATCCGTATCATCAAGAGTTCAGTCATCAATACTATCAATTTCTTTATAAAAAGAATCCATTGTTACCAAACATAAAATTTCTTTTAATCTATAAATTGAAAGGTTTTCTCCTGAAATATAATGATTTATTTCTTCCATATTTATATTAATTCATTCTTTTTTCAATTTTTCCATTAAACCATCGCAGAAATCATTAAAATCATTAATCAAACTCTCCGTTTCTAGTTCTTGAGGATTTTCTCTATCATCTAATCAATTTTTGAGAAAATCTCAAATATTATGCCCAACATAATCCTTTAATTCATCAATATTCGAAACGTTAGGTTTAGTATCCAAATTTTCTCAATTTAAAGACAAACTTTCTATGCTAGAACCAGGTTTTCATTCTTTTGCTTTTTTCTCTACATCAAATCAAATTTCACTAAAAATTTCTTCTACATTTTCTGACCATCAATTTTTAAAAGTCCACTCACCTGAAACCCACAATTTAGGTCTATCATTTCACTGTCTCCATACGAATCTCTTTTTCGAATATTGAGAATCATTCACATATTTCAAAAATTGGAATTTATTCTGGTTAGAAAAACTTGGGCTTTCAAAAACTTTTCTGATATATATCCACCTTATGATATCCACATTTTTAATAATTTTTGCAAACCTTTCATCATCAGCTATCCCTTTATCAGAATTTATTCGTTCCAACAAACCACTAATCAAAGTTTTCTCATTTTTTTTATATTGAGGATTTTTTATAAACGTAGAGGAAGCTCCCTTAACATAAATATTTAAAGAGTTTCTTATTTGTTCTTCAATCTCCCCCGCTGCAAGTTTTTCATTCTTTTCTTGGTTAAAAACCTCCATTAACTGTGTTTTTTTTCTCCTAAGCGCTTCATTATATTTTTTTTCATTCTTTCAATTCTGTATTTCAATAATTTCATTAATTATTTTCACTACTTTTTCTTCTACATCGGAAAATCTAAAGTTTGTTTCCCTAATCTGATCTTTCTTTTCCAATATTATATCATCTTCTATACCAAGATTAAGCTTTTCTATTATCTTTTTTATCCAATCTACAGCATCTCTTCTATGACGAGGCAATTTTCCAATCGAATCCTTATCAATATACCCTATTTTCTCAAGGGTAGCCAATTCTCATCCAAGTTTCTCAGGGTGAAGATCCACATACTTTTTAAATTCAATATCTTTCAATAAATCGCCATCCAAGTTTTTTTCTGCTATTTCTCCAAGTCCATCAGAATACTCTTTTATTGTGCTTATATCCTCTTGCGATAAAGTTAAATAATCTTCATCTTCTACCTTTTTTAGATTTTTACCACTTTTGCCTTTTTTTTTATTTGTTTGAATACTTGCAGTTTGTGAATTAATAACACCCAAAACAACATCTATTATTATTTCATTATTTTTAATAAGATTAGATATACCTTCTAAATAGAAATCCCTTTCTTTTACATTTATATCATTATAAACTATACTTTTTACTTTATTAAAAATCATACTCGGTAAATTCTTTATTTTTTTAGAATCATATTCAATACCCATTTTTTTAATTTTATCTTCGATACATTGTTTAACTTCCCCAAAACAAGCACCGTCACTAAGCCTATGCTTACTTTTCATAATTTTAACAGAATATTCTCCTATTTTTACCTCCACAAATTCCCCATTCTCTGAAGCTTCATCCACTTTAACTACAATATTTTTAGACTGTTCTATTTCTTGTTCATCATCTCATCACTCTTGTTCAATGGATTTTTCTCAGCTTTCTAGTTCTTCACCAGATTCTCTTATTACCTCGCTATCATCCTCTCTTGGAATTTGTTCTTCCGGTTGTATAATAGGCTGAGGTACGACATGAGGCATTTCTTCATTTTGTATTTCTCACTTATTTTTTTCTTTTTCACTCTCTACTAACTGATATTTTTTTGATTCTTCTTTATCTTGAGCTTTTTCCATTTTCTCAAAGAAAAGCTCTTCCAAGAATGAACTAAAAGATATCAAAAGTTCTTTTTCGACTTTAGGAATTAAAGTATAATCCCTGCTCCTCAACATTTTTTTCCATTCATCGAAAGTAATTTTTAATTCTTTTTCATTTTTTTCTGCCCAAGCAAAAAATTTTTTTTGTAAAACTGTAAATTTTTGATTTTTCAACAAAAGTAAAATCCATCCCTTTTCATAAAATTCATGAGCCATCTCATTTAAATCATCATCACTTAATGAATCAAGAATTAACATCACTTTACCCAAATCTTCATCACTATTTCCCCTACCTCTAGCCCTAAATTTAGGTATTTCAAAACTTTTTTCCGGATTTCATCCTGTTTTTTTCTTTTCCATAACATTCGCAGCATCTTCAAATATTTTCTCTTTAATCATAACATCCTTGATTGCTTTTTCATATTTCTTTTGCAAAAATTGTTTCCTATTTTCAGCAATATGAGCTTCTTTAGCCTCCGAATATCAAGGCCTTTCTAAGATTTCCTCTATTTTCTTTGTAAATTCATTAAAAATTTGCTTCCTTGCTTCTTCCTTAAGTTTTTCAGAAATTAACAAACTATCGAGTTTTTCAAGTTGTTCCAATCTTTCATCATGCAACTTTTTCATTTCTTTTGCAAGCTCGGACCTGAATTGTTTATATGACATTCTGATAAAAATAATGTATAAAAGATATTATATTCATCCCTAATAAATTATAAATAAAAAATATACAATGTCAAATTTTTTGATATTTTTTTTGAGAATGTAAACCTTTTCGAAACAATAAAAATTTTATCATTTGCAATTTATTCATAAATTAATAATTAAAAACTATGTTTTTATATTTTATCATATTTAAGATATGGCAGATAGCATATCAGTAACATCACACCATTCTTATGGATCTCGTGTAGGTAATAGCCTAAAGGCTATTTTATGAGGGATCATCCTCGTTTGAGTTTCAATCCGACTTCTAGCTTGGAATGAAAAAAATTATGTAGAGCAAAAAGCTGCATTAAAAGAATGAGCATCTATCGTTCAAGAAGCTACAAATGACCAAATCGATTCTACACTAGAATGAAGTGAAATTCATGTTTCATGAGAAACTTCATCAAATGCTGAAGCACTAAAAGATAGTACTTTTTGAGTCGTAACGGACAATTTGAAATTAAAAAGAACTGTAGAAATGTATCAATGGTATGAAGATGAACATGAAGAATGCCATGATAATTACTGATGAAGTGAAGACTGTACAACCACATATACTTATGATACAAAATGGAGCGACGATATAATCGATTCAAGTAGCTTTTATACAAGGAACGGACACGAAAACCCATCAACTTGGGAATATGAATCAAGTGAACGAATAAAAGACCCTATCACATTATGAGCTTACACACTTACACCAATATTTGTAAACCAGCTTACTGACTACAAAACTGTAAATTTGTCAGAGCAGGATATTATTATCCCAGAAAAATATAAATCAACAACCAATCAAAATACTACATCTAATGGAACAATAGAAGATAATAATAACAGTTATCTATAT
>Ga0247608_10007605_pt1 | contig 11076 bp, 30 predicted proteins | sample 176DNAGHGlowgp2_FD_193490 | JGI IMG/M metagenome (GOLD analysis project Ga0247608, IMG submission 193490) | Sheep rumen microbial communities from Palmerston North, Manawatu-Wanganui, New Zealand - 1766 DNA GHGlow gp2 | ecosystem: Host-associated > Mammals > Digestive system > Stomach > Rumen ... | reverse complement strand
GAGTTTTATCATGAACATTGAACACCTCCATGATGAGGTTGTGGCTTATTAAAAAAAGATGTTGTCATGAACAGAAACGAAGTTAGAGATTTTGCAATGTACAGTGCAGCATTGTTTGCCGCTGCTGCCAATAATCCCTATTTTGACGTTGGCCAAAGACCTCAATATAAGCCATCCATCAATAATCCACAAGTTCAGAGAATGGCCGATTTCAATGCACACCGCACCATTCTCCGTGAATTCTCCGTCCATGGCGTTAAGATAGAAGCAAGGTCCAAGAAGGATGCGATTAAGATTTATAATGCAACAAAGAGAAAACAAAAAAAGTTATGATTACCAACCATGTATTTAGAAAACTTTGGGCAATATCAAAAATAAGACATGCTTTTTACGGACTTATTCTTGGAGAGGCACTATTATTTGTAATAATATTTGTACTAAATTTATTGTGATTATGGAAGAACTATCAATAAAAAACAAAGAACTTCTTTTCAATGACCTCTGTGCGAGGTTGCCTTATGGGGTAATAGTAAAATATAAAAGTCGAGAAAAAGAAGGAAATGTAAAGATGACGCATGGTAACATTGGATATGTTGCTGAACTTGGTAATGGTTGGTGGAAAGAATGCAAACCATATCTTCGCACTCTATCATCAATGACCGAGGAAGAATATAGAGAGTGGCATTATCTATATTTACCATACCCACGTGAGAATGAAGCAACTGAAGCACAAAGAAGGATTGATTGGCTAAACAAGTATCATTTCGATTATCGTGGCTTGATTGAGAAGGGACTTGCTATTGAAGTAACCGAAGAAAATAACCCTTATAAATAATAAAATTATGACACAAGAAGATAAATCACTGCTGCTCAAAGACCTTTCAGCAAGGTTGCCATATGGGGTTAAAGTTCACACTTGGTATAACAAACCAATGGATGTAAAGTGTACAGGTGTGGATGTATATACTAATACCGTCAATCTGGATATTCCAAACGATGATGATGCAAAAGTATATATAGAAAATGTAAAGCCATATCTCCGTCCTCTATCTTCAATGACAGATGAAGAGAGAGAAGAATGGACAGATTTATTTAACAAGCAATTGCTAGAATTAGAGAAATATTCTGATGAAGATGCAGAAGAAGTTGCGCCACAAATGTTTGCAATGAGCCATTTTTCATCTATTAATTGGCTGTATTCAAAACACTTCAATATAATTTTACCGAAAGGGGCATTCATTGAAGTAACGGAAGAAAATAACCCTTATAAATAATAGAGTTATGAAACAAGAAGATAAAGAACTATTACTTCAAGACCTTTGTGCAAGGTTGCCGTATGGAGTTCATTGTTGTGTTTTAAATTTGAACAAAACAATAAAAGAAGACAATGATATTATATATGGTATTCTTGGTGATAACATTGTAACATTAAAATCTGACAAAAATGAATGTTACATGCACTATCAAGTTAAACCATATCTCCGTCCAATGTCAAGCATGACTAAGGAAGAGATTAAGGAATGTTATCAGTTACAAAAAGATACTATCAACATAACATTTGACGAGTATGATGAAGAATGGGAAAAGGCTATAGATTTACCTTATTTTAAAAGTCTTGTTGACTTTTACAATTCTCACCATCTTGACTATTGTGGTCTTATCGAGAAGGGACTTGCATTAGAAGCGTCTGAAGAAATGTATACATAATTTATACAAAGTTTGAAGATATTTCTATAATCATGTAAACAAGTATATCAACTTATATATTAAAAACATTTAAAATTATGGCTTATATTAAGAAAGCTTCTAATAAGATTGGCACATGGGTTATTACATCAATCTTTCATGAATCGTGTGATGGCTATTTTACTATAGGAAGTAAAGTCAAGATTATTGGTGTTAACCCAATAAGGGGTTATGATATTGAAGATGAAGAAGGAAATAGGATGTATGAAATAGGATGGGTAATATGACGCAAGAAATTTTTAATCAATTTGTTAATGAAGCTAAGAGGCTTACAGAACAAGATTCTACAAATGATTTTGAGACTATACTAAATGAATTAATTGAAGAATTTGAAGAAGAAGATGAAGACTAAAACAGTATAGTGATTTTCTTCTACAAAACGGTTAATAGATAGTTATATGGAATTTAAAATGTCTGAAAAGTCCAAGAAGAATTGGCAAAATCTTATGGACGAATTGAGAGTTGAATCTCAAATGACGGAGAAAGCACTCATTGAAAAGAAGGCAAAAGAATTTGCAGAGAAGGTTCGTAAGGAAAAGGAGCATCTTGAGCATTTAAAGAAGTTCCATTTTCATTCAGCAAAAGAACTGATTGATTATGTATATTCTGGAAATATCCTTATTCACGAAGATACTTTTATTTGTCAAGACAAGATTAAGCTAATGGAAAATGGCACCATTGGACATTGGTCACTTTGGCTTTCAGATGATGATTGTTGTGTACTTGGAACATTCTGGAGAACACAATCTAAAGAGGATTTTGAGAAGTGGATAAATTCTTGTTTTGAGAAAACAGATTTCTTAGATAATGGTTACATGCCTGGGTGGCACCGAAGTTAATATTAAAAAAATGACGCAAGAAGAAAAACAAGAAATATTAAGAGACCTTTGTGCTAGATTGCCTTATGGTATAAAAATTCTTCATAGAGGGGAAATAGAAGAAATAGCAGAAATAACATTAGAAGGGTTGTTTCAAAATAGGAGTTATAATGCTTGGTTTGATATTTCAACTTGTAAGCCCTATTTACGTCCAATGTCAAGTATGACTGAGGAAGAGAACATAGAAAGAAAGAAACTTGGCATTCTTTTAGCATTTGGAGATAATCACAAAACTATATTTAGTGGATTTGGAGCAATAAGTGGAGAAGATATTATCAAATGTTTTAATTGGCTTAATGCTCATCATTTTGATTTTCGCAACTTAATCCCCAAAGGACTTGCTATTGAAGCTCCTGATGGTATGTACAACTTAAATGAGAAATAAGTATGGCAACAATGAAGAAACTTATATTATTAGCACTTACAGCATTGGTGATGGCTGGGTGTATATTTACAAAAGAAGAAACAAGAAAGAATATGTCTGTTGATGGCTATATATTGCAAGAGATTGATTCTTGCGAATATTTTATGGTTCATATATCTTCGTATATGGATGGCGGTTGTTATTTACCTATCCACAAAAATAACTGCCGTTTCTGTAAAGAACGTAGGCAAAAGGAACTTGAAGAATTGCTAACTAAATTAAAAATAAATTATGGCAACAATTAAAAAACCAAAACTGCCAAGAAAGATTAAAAAGGCAGCATTTTCAGATAGGTGGAATTATGGCCTAACCAAATACAGAAAGACAAACAAGTTCCAACCGAAGGAAGGCTCTGTTGCATATCAAATATGTATGTGGTATTGCTTTAAGTCACAAGAAGACAGAGGTTATAAAGCAGATGACGAGATAACTAAACACAAATTATTTAAGTTAAAAGGTTATGGCAACAATTAGAGCATATACGACCATTGAGCAAAGCCGCAAATTGGCAGAGATACTACCGCTTGAAAGTGCGGACAAACATTGGATTATATTAGATGGGGCAATTTTACGTGCTACCACCTATGATTATTTTGACTTACGAGAATATAATCAAGACAAGGGTACATTCCGTGAATATATTCCTTGTTGGAGTCTTGCAGCATTGCTTAGTACTTTACCAGATATTCATTTAAAGAAATACACCTATGATGGCATTACAAAGTATTATGCTACATTGATAGGAATTAGGCAATTTAATTCAAAGCATTATGACAACCCTGTTGATGCTTGCTATGAAATGATTATACATTTGCATGAACAAAATCAGATAAACATAAATTTTTAATACATGATTTTATACATTATAATTAGTATTTTAACATTCCTTATTGGAATCTTACTTGGTAGAACTCATAAACAGAATATCACGATTCATAATGAAGATGATATTAAAAAAGGAATGGAATTAGAACGAAGATATAAAAAATTTAGAGATTATTGGGCTGCGGACCCTTATACAATTCTTCCACCTGGTTATGCGGAAGAAAAATATAAAGAAATAAGAAAAGAAGTTTTAGGGCATTATTAAATAAAATGGAAATGGCCTTAAATGGGAGGAAGAGGAAAATTGACTTTTTAACAAAAATTGGCACATAAAACTTTGTCATGCGACAAATAATTCGTACATTTGCACAAAGTCAAAGATAAAAAATAAGTTTTTTAGCATTATGAAAGGATATGTTGCGCGAGACGAAGATGGTCAACTTTGTTTATTCCACGGAGAAATACCACATCGTGGTGGTTGCAATAGATGGTGGCAAGCAGAACATTGTCCAGTTGGTGATTGGATGACAATTCCAGAAGATATGTTTTCTGAACTTAAATGGGAAGATGAACCGATAGAAGTAGAAATTATAATTAAAAGCAAATGACAACAAAAGAAGAAAAAGCCAAATGCTATTCAGTAACTCCACAAGATACTAACTGTTTTGAATGCCCAAAAGTGGATAAACGAGGCAAACTAATCGAGCAGAAGCCTGTTGGATGGAGTGAAGAAGACGAGCACCGCATAACAGACACAATCTACTTTCTTGAGACAGCAAAGAAACATTATGCTAGCACAGTAGAGCTTGATGCTTGCATCAGTTGGCTCGAACTTCTAAAAAAACGTTTGTCTTTAAAAAATAAATTAAAACTTGTTATGAATAAGGTTGAGCCAAAATTTCATGAGGGTGAGTGGATTATAACAAAAGCTTATAATCTATATCAAGTTACTGCCATCATTGATGACAAGTATCAGCTTACATATGGAGATAATTATTCAATCCAAAACTGTGCTGATGTTGACAGATGTGCAAGACTTTGGACCATCCAAGATGCAAAGGATGGTGATGTGCTTGCAGTAGAACCCATTGACGGGTATCAGTTTCCATTTATTACTATTTACAAAAACCGTGGCTTGGATTTCTTTAATTCATATTGTTTGGTTGGTTTTGACGGTAAATTTTATGAAGGCACCACAGGACATGCACTAGATAATATACATCCAGCAACCAAAGAACAGCGTGACTTCTTGTTTGCACAGATGGAAGAAGCGGGTTACGAGTGGGATGCTGATGAAAAGGAATTGAGACTTATTGAATATAATGGCGAAGATTATGGCATTGATAGCCTCTATCATGCCAAAAGAATCCTCGAAAAAACTCTTGGCAAAGTGGATGGCTATCAAAGTGATGATGGTATCTTAGAGCACAAATGTGCTATTACTGTTCTCAAAAGGTTGTATGAACATAAGCCAATTGGATGGGCACAAGATAATGTTAAAGAATTGAATGAGTTTGAGAACGCAATGCTTCATGTCGGTATGTCCTTCTTTGGCAAGAATGCGGACCTAAGTCCGAACGACACTGATGAAGTTCGAGAGCAAGCCAAACTTTTATTAGGGCTTGCAAAAACAAATAAGTGTGGTGATGACTACAACCCATATAAGGCAGTGGTGGAATCCATCGCCAAGATGTGCGATAAATATGAGGCTTTTGCATCGGATGAAGCGCAAATGAGAGATTTCTTATGCAATGTTAAGGCTAAATGTCATGAGGCCGTTGAATATGACAAGAAATATTGTCAGAATTAGTTTTGGATATTTCAAATATTTTTTATATATTTGCAAAAAAGAATGATATAACAGATAATAACTATGACAAAAATTAAAGCATATACGACCATTGAGCAAAGCCGCGAATTGGCAGGGCCCCTACAACAAGAAAAAAACTTGTTTGAAAATTTATACAACAATGCTATTAAAGATAAAGGGTATCAATTTTTAAGTGATAAATCAACTGCGTTTTATTGGTTCAAAAAAGGTAAAGAATTATGATAAAATATAATAATAACAATAAATTTGATGATGTTTGCAAAAAATGTAGAGCCAAAAATGGAATATTAGCTTGTATATTAGGTTATTGTTATAAACCAAAAGACCAACAACTATGAAACAAGAAGATAAAGAACTCCTTTTGGCGGATTTGTGCGGAAGAGTACCATACAAGCCAAAAATAAAAATTGGAGAATACCATGACTATACACTAATGGGCATAGACCTTTCAAAGGAAAAGCCTATTATTGTAGAGTTGGATGGTCACAGTTTTGAAGTTTCATGTAAAAACGTGCAACTTGTTCTCCGTCCAATGTCCTCTATGACTGAGGAAGAATTTGAAAAATTAAAAGAATATAGCGGCTTGAAATATGACCAACTTGATTTGGCTTCATACCAAAATGGAACATACAAATGTCTTGATTTTTACTTATCAGAAGTACCATCTTATGTTGTAATATTAGCATTTGAATGGCTAAATAAGCATCATTTTGACTATCGTGGCTTGATTGAAAAGAACTTAGCCTCAGAAGCTTTTGATGGTATGTATAAATAAAACAAATTATGATTACCTTAATTTTAGTATTACTTATAATCATTTTAGTTCTTGTGATAATAAGTATTAATGACGAAAGAACAACTAAACAATGTAATTCAAACTACAACTGTTCTAATTCATCTGTTAAACTTGTTATAGATAAACCGAAATATCTGGTACATTCTATCCAAGAGGTATCTTCTCGAAATACTGGCCCTGAAATGGCCATGTATACTTTGTGGAACTTTTACAAGATTTCAGATTCAAAGGTAGAACACCAAGAGCTCATAATATATGATGAAATAGGAAAATACCAAATCAATGACATTTTAGAATTTACCAAAATGTGATTAAGGTAGTATTCGTATAATTTGGCGTTAAACAAAAAAATTATGGCAACAATTAGAGCATATACGACCATTGAGCAAAGCTGCAAATTGGCAGAGTTCTTACCAATAGAAAGTGCGGATATGTGGTATCATGGGCATTATTCACCTTGGGAATCTGAAAGGAAATATGATGACGAACCTTGTCCTTTTCATGGCGTATCACCTAGTTGGGATAAACCTTGTTGGTCACTTGGGGCTTTGTTGGAATTATTAAAAACTAGAAAATATTGTAATTTTTTAACACTTCATTCAAGTCGTTCATTAAAATGGATTTTAACTACTTCATATTATGAACTTGCGAATTGGAAAGAAAAAGAGACAATTGGAGAAACTCAAATTGAAGCAGTCTACAGCATGGTAGTTTGGTTGCTTGAAAATGGGTTATTTTAATAGATAAAAATATGACACAACAAGATAAAGAATTACTATTTACAGACCTTTGTTCAAGGCTACCTTATCATGTACGTTTAAAGGTTTGGCTTAAAGATGGAACAACAGAAGAAGGCGCATTGGATTTAGAGCATAACTATGGTGATGTTTTAAGAGACGCATTTTATTATAACAAAATAATTGATATTAAACCATATCTTCGTCCGATGTCTTCAATGACTGAGGAAGAGAAAAGAGAATTAGAAAAAATAATAGATGGGATACTTGGTTATAACGCAAAAAATTATTTTCATTCTGAAGATGACTATAATTGGAATACATTATATAATACCCATGATTGGCTTAATTCTCATCACTTTGATTATCGTGGCTTAATTTCCAAAGGTCTTGCTTTAGAAGCGCCTAAAGGAATGTATAAATAAAAGTAACTATGAAGATAGGTGATAGAATATTCTACGAGAAAAATGGAGAATTTTACATTGACAGAATTGCTGATATAGAAGTTATCAATGGGAAATCTCTTTATGAACTTGTAGATTATGATTGGTGGTGTGTTACAGAAGATGAACTACTTGATGAATCTGATGAAAGAGTCCGTGATTATGTATGCATGTTAAAAGATGGGATGGTAAAACTTTCAGCTGTTCGTAATTGGCTTCTTTATAATGCACGAAAATATTATGAACCTGATAGTTGGTCGTTATTTAAAGACGAGGATATGATTAAAGATTTGTGCAAAGCAATGTTATATAAATAAAATATGACACAACAAGATAAAGAACGTATAATCGAATTTTGTAAGAATAATCTTCATACTCATACAGATTGGACGGGAACAAGAGTTGAAACCACATATAATCGTGAAAGTGTAGAAGATTTTATTGATGAACTTATTAATTACGTCGAACAATGACACAACAAGATAAAGAACTCCTTTTAAAGGACTTATGTGCTAGATTACCTTATGGTGTAATTGTTGACTATAAGGAAAATGAATTTGAAATTCCACATTGGAAAATAATTACCATTTATCCAAATACATTTGATGGGTGGATTGGTTATGATAAGAGAATAGGAGCAGGTTCTGAAAGTGGTAGCAGACCTTTTAAAATTGGTGAAATAAAACCATATCTTCGTCCACTATCTTCAATGACTGAAGAGGAATTTTTAGAATATTATAATATTAAATATAATAAGGTTACATATAGATATAATTATGAACGTTTTGATGTTGGTAAGTTTCATAGTGTCGGAATAATTCCAATAGAAGAATATTTGGATTGGCTTCTTAAAAATCATTTTGATTTTCGCGGTTTGATTCCCAAAGGTCTTGCTTTAGAAGCATCAAAAGACATGTATAAAAATGAAACCATTTAATTTGGCGGAAGCAAAAATGCCTGGTACTAAATTTTGTACAAGGTGTTATGGAATGAAAGCAGAAATATTATCTTTTAATGATAAAACTTATAATACCGATATTTGTAAGAGACCAATAAAATATAAGATAATATATTCAAATGGAAAAGAACAAATTAAGTTTTGTGATGTAAATGGAAGATGTAATAGTAATAAATACATTCTTGTCGATACTACTCACGATTTAATGATAGATGATTAAAAGTTATGACACAAGTAAGCGATATAGGAGAATTAATTTTTGTTCTTTTACCATTTATATTAATAATATTATTCATATTGAGGTTTAAAGATTCGAAATTTAAATAACTATGGCTACAGTTAAAGAAGAGTATGTCTCTTTTGAGATAGCAAAACTGTTGAAAGAAAAAGGATTTGATGAGGGATGCAGAGCTTGTTATGGGAGTGCTGGTTCTTTTTGTTATAAAAAATATGAGATTGAAGCATCTGAATGTGAAATACATAATTATCTCTTAGCACCAACTCTTCAAATGGCTATGTGCTGGTTGAGAAAAAAAGGTATTGCTGTTGTACCAATCCTTAGTAGTGTACTTGATAATGAAAGGTTTCTTTGGGATATTGAGATAACTGTCGCCAAAACAAATGAAAGTTATCATCAAGGGTGGATATATGAGTCCTATGAACGGGCTTGTGAAGCAGCTATTAAATATTGTTTAGAAAACTTGATTTAAATAATTATGGCAACAATTAAAGAAGACTACGTTTCACTTGAAACAGCAAAACTATTGAAAGAAAAAGGATTTGATGGAGAGTGTTTTGCTGCTTATAATGGTAATGGTAAATTATATGAGTTTAATAAAGAGGTAGACGATAATACTCCTTATTGGTCAGATGCTCCAACTCTTTGGGTGACTATGAAGTGGTTAAGGAAAGTACATAATATAAATATTGATATTGTCTCTATTTGGAACCAAATACGATGGGAATATCAGATTTTCATTATTACCCCTACAACTTCTCAGCGTCCTTATGTAGATGATAAATTATATATGGAAAAAGAAAAGGCTGTTGAAGCGGCTATAAAGTATTGTCTAGAAAACTTAATTTGAATAACTTATGGCAACGATTAAATCATGTACAAATGTGGAGCAAAGCCGCAAATTGGCAGAGTTCTTGCCACTTGAAAGTGCGGATATGATATGGGACTTAACAAATCCTGATTTACCCACTATAAGGGCTATACCCTATGAAGATTCTGATTATAATAATAAATATTTAAGTATTATACCTGCTTGGAGTCTTGCAGCATTATTAAAATTAATACCAAATTTTAATATGTTTAAACGAACAATTGAATGTAAAATAGAAACTACTAATCATTCAATAGATAAAGCTTGTGACTTAGTTGATGCTGCATTTGAAATGGTTTGTTGGCTAAAAGAAAACAATGAGTTATGAAAGCATATACAGATTTAGAACAAAGCCGTAAGTTAGCTGAAATATTGCCAATAGATAGTGCAGATATGTGTTGGACAAATCATTGCTATGGCAGCATCAGAAGCTCATTAACAGTTTCTTCAAAAACAATTGAAGAATATAAAAACTTGTTAACACGATTTGCAGATTTAACAGATATTGATGTTTTTTATCCATGCTGGAGTCTTGCAGCGTTACTTAGTATCATTCCTCAAGAAATATTCGATGGTAAATATATCATTGACATCACAGAGGGTTGTGATGGAAAATGGGTTATTACTTATGACTATATTGACAATAAAAGTCTTTCTTTTTATGGCCTTTCATCAAGTGCATCCAATCTAGTTGATGCTTGTACGGATATTATTATTAAACTTAAAGAAAGAAATATTTTATGAAAAGTTATACAGACATAAAGCAGTCAAAGAAGTTGGCAGAATTTCTACCAATTGAAAGTGCGGATATGTATAGAGTATTTGAAAACAACTCAGAAACTCGTGTATATTATGGCAAGACACCTACTGCACATTTTGTTTGCAAACCGTGCTGGAGCCTTTCTGCATTGCTTGAAATTATACGTATCTCGTGTTGTGGAGAACTACAAATGAATAGAAAAGGTTACTTTTTTGTAGCAAAGGGATTTATTACATTGTATTATTCAAATTCTGTTGATGCTTGTTACGAAATGATTACACGTTTGCGTGAACTTAATTTATTATGAAAGCATATAGTGATTTAGAGCAGTCAAAAAAGTTAGCAGAGATATTGCCAATTGAAAGTGCGGATATGCGTTGGCAATATATTGAGGAAGATAATGGGCAACTACAATGGTTTTGTTTTCCAAAAGATTTTTCAATTAATCAGCATAATACGGTTTCAGCTTGGAGTCTTGCAGCATTGCTTGAAATTTTACCAGATGTCAAGCTTTGTCATTATAACGATAAACATTTTTGTCAACATATCGGTCTTGTCGATGATTTTCC
>Ga0247608_10007604_pt1 | contig 11077 bp, 8 predicted proteins | sample 176DNAGHGlowgp2_FD_193490 | JGI IMG/M metagenome (GOLD analysis project Ga0247608, IMG submission 193490) | Sheep rumen microbial communities from Palmerston North, Manawatu-Wanganui, New Zealand - 1766 DNA GHGlow gp2 | ecosystem: Host-associated > Mammals > Digestive system > Stomach > Rumen ... | reverse complement strand
TGGGGATTGGGGATTGGGGATTGGGGATTGGGGATTGGGCCCAATCCCCAATCCCCAATCCCCAATCCCCAATCCCCAATCCCCAATTATAAAAAAGATTTATTACCTCTCTTATAATTATATTTAAAAATATATTATTTAATAATATAAATTATAAAAAATTTTTATTAAATAAAATTTATATATAATTTATTTATCAACATTTATTATTAAATAATTTTTCTTCTTTCCATGAATTTTTTTAAAATATAAGTTTCAAACACAACAATTCCAATCATAGCACTAATACACAGTCCAGTAAAAATAAACATTTTTCCTTTAACGCTATCCAAACTAGCAATGAACATTTTTTCATAATTAGTACCCATATTCATAAAATTATTAATATTTTGATTTTTTTCTATTAATTTTTCTATTTCAATATCAATTGGTTTAAGATCCATTGTTTTAACAATACTCGAATAATCTTTTGCTGCGACTCCATATTTTAATCTAAAAAATAAAAATGTTATTTCTCTTTCCATATTCTCAAAACAAACTTCGTAATAACCTTTTTGATATGTTGTAAAAGGAAATTTAAACATTTTTCCTTCTTGAGTTGTCATTATTTTCTTTTTTGAATCCTTTATTGTAAATTTTACATTTGTTTTGTTACTAATTATACTAAATATTACTAATGTTTTTTCAGGAAAATTCTCTTTCAAACAATTTTTTTCAAGTTGAGTTAAAGGAAATCGAAAATTATATATTTGACATAATAAATGTTTTAAAAAAAATAAGTAAATAAAATATTTCATATTAAATAATATTCTATTAAATATTTTAATTCATATAATTTTATTTAAAACAATATTAAATTATTATAAAGTAAAATATTTTTATTTAAAAAATAAAATAGAATGAATTATAATTTAGATAAAAATACATTATTAGAAAATTTTTTAAAAAATCCCACAATGAATATTATAGAAATTTTAGACGATAATGAAAACTATTGTAATATAAAATTATTATGTGAAATTAAATTAAACAACGAAGAAAATCCTCAAAAATTCATATTAAATATTAAAAAATTACCTTTTGATTCTCAAAATATTTTAAATAATAAATTATTATTATATCCAATTTGTTCAGAATCGAAAAATGTTTTCCATAATCAACAATATTATAAATATGTTACTAATGATATTCTTTCTAATAAAAATAACGTAGAATTAATTTTTCCAGTCACAGAAAAAATTATTGAAAAATATAAAACCGCAATTTTAGAAATTTTTTCAGAAACTTATGATATTTATTTAAATAAAACTTTAAAGTATATTAATTCTATTGATAAAAACGATACTTTATGGATTAAAAATATTTTTGACGGAAAAAACGAAACAATTTTTTATAAAAATGACTTTTTTATTTTAGTTAAAAATTACACTGATAAAAAAGGAATTGATTATTTAGGATTTCCTTTTGATTCGAATATCAAAAGTTTAAGAGATTTAAATGAAAAGCATTTGAAATTATTAGAAAGTTTTTATTTTGAAGGAAAAAAAGTTTTCAAAGAAAAATTAGGAGTCAATGAAAATAAAATAAGAGCTTTTATTCATTATCCTCCAAGTTTTTATTATTTTCATGTTCATTATTTAGGAATTGAAAAAGAAGATTTTTCTGCTTGTGTGAATAGAGCTTTTGATTTAGGAGAAGTGATTAGAAATATAAAATTAAAAAGCGATTATTATCAAACAATTACAATTGATCATACCATAAAAGTTGGAAGCAAATTATATGAAATTTTAACTAAATAAAAATTTATTTTTAAAATTTTCCTTAAATGAAAAAAATATTTTAATTTCTAATATTTAATTCTATATTTTTATTTTAAATATATTATTATATGAATGAACTAATGAAACTTAAAAAAAAATCAATAATAATAACAAAAGATTTTTCCGTAGATTTAAAAGAACAAACAATTTTTTTAGCTGAAGGAAAAGAGGGTTTGCATTTATGGGAATCTTCAGTAGTATTAACAAGATTTGTGTTAAAAAATTCGATATTATTTGAAAATAAAAATATTATTGAATTGGGAACAGGCTGTGGTTTATTAGGAATTTCCATATTAAAAAAAATAAATGTTAAATATTACACTTTTAGTGATTATAATGATGATGTTTTAAACAATTTAAAAGAAAATATCAAAATTAATAAAATAAATAACAAAAATTATGAAATATTAAAATTAGATTGGAAAGATTATAATACAATTAATAACAAATATGATATTATAATCGGAAGCGAATTAATTTATCAAGGAGGAAATATTAAAGATTTAGTTTTATTAATCAATAAAATATTAAATGAAAATGGAATTTGTTACATTTGTATGCCTGAGCAACGTTCAATGACTAATAAATTTTTGGAATATTTAAATGAAAATAATTTAAAATATAAAAAAGAATATTTTATTGATAATGATTTATTTGGAGACGTTATTAATAACAAAGAAAAAAATAAAAAATTATTTGAAAATTTATCAAATATGAAAATTATGTTATATACAATTAAAAAAAATAATTAATTTTATTTTTTATAATATATTTAACATTTCTTTTTTAACTTAAATATTAAAATAATTAATTAAAATTTAAATTTATATTTTCTATATTATTATTGAAAAAAAATATTTATAAATAAAAATATTCTTTTTTATTAAATATAAAAATGGGAAATGAAATAACAGAATTATGTAATTGTGAGAAAAATAAAATTAATAATGAACAAAAAGAAAAGGTAATAAATATTATTATTAATATAAAATTTAATAATTATTATAATTTAGCCTTTAAATCATAATGAATATATTCCTTCTGATTCAGAAAATAAAAAGCAATTTTTTTCAATAGATTTTGAACAAAGTAATTATTCATCAAATAAAAATAAAGAAAATAATTTTTTAAATTCTTCTAAAAAAAACTCAAAAACTCTTAATCTTAATAATTTAAACACAAAAGTAACTACCTTTGATGATAAAAATATGTTATCTGACACAAATAATAATACAATTAATAGCAATAATCCATTAAATAATAATAATAATATAAATAATAATAATATTAATAATATTAATAATTTAAAAAAAAATTTATTTCAACAAAAGAAAAAAACATATGAAAATGGCTCAATTTACATAGGTGATTTAGATGAAAATTCCCTAAGAAATGGAAAAGGAAAATTAACATTTCCAAATGGAAATTCATATGAAGGGGATTTTAAAGAAGATAAATTTAATGGTTATGGAAAATATATAAATGTAAAAAATAAATCGATATATGAAGGTCAATTTGAGAACAATGAAAAAAATGGAGAAGGAAAAGAGACATTTATGGACGGTTCAGTTTATATAGGTCAATATAAAAATGATAAAAGAAATGGATTTGGTAAAATAACATTTGCAAATGGGTCAATATATGAAGGTGGGTTTGTAGATGATAAAGTAGAAGGCAAAGGGGAGTTTAGATGGTATAATAACGTAAAAATTTATAATGGATATTGGAAGAATAATAGTTTAGAAGGTTTTGGATGTTTTATTCAGGATAACAACAAAAAATATATTGGCTATTTTAAAGATAATAAAAAAGAAGGAATTGGTCTTAATTATTTTTATAAAACTAATAAATTTATTTTAAGCAATTGGATTAATGATAAATTAGAAGGAATTGCTATTTATTTAAGTGCTGATCATGAATCAGAAATTTGGGAAATGAAAGGAAATAGAACTAAAAAAAGATATTTAGAAAATAGTGAAAAACAAAATATGAAACATTGTCAAGAATATATTACTTTAAAAAATTTTTTTGAAAGTATTAAAGATTGTGAATATATTGATGAAAATATGAATTTAAATGTGAATTTGTAATTAATTTAAAATTTGAATATTTTTGTAAAAATTTTTTGTTAATAAGGTATATATTTTTTAATGATATTTCATATATATAAAATATAAATTAAATAAATTTTTATAATAATAATATTATTATTATTATAAAAATTCTTAATTTTTAATATAAAAATAATTAAAAAGTCAATAATTTTATTTAATTATTAAAATTTATTATTATTTTAATTAATTTTTATTAAAATATTTTTTCCAATTTTTTACATTAATACTAAACTTAAATCTTCTGGTTTTGTGTCAGGACAAACAAAATTATAAAAATAATATTTTAATGTTCCATCTCCTTGACCAAATAATAAATCAGTAAAAATAGTTTGATTTTCCATAATATTTAAACAATTATATACATCAAATCCATTATTTTTTGCCAAAATTAAAGCATTTTTAATTAATTCCTTAAAACTTACACTATTCGCAATATTAAAAAACGAATAACAAGCAAATAATTTTTTATGAGTTTCATGATTTAACACACTACTAGGTAAACTATAAAATGAAATAAAGTCTGTGACTTTATTATCATTATCACATTTAACATAAGAATAAACAACATTTTTTCTAGGTAAAAACCAATGAGCGACTTCTTCTTTATTATAATACCCATGAACTTTAAATTTTTTTTCATATGCATCTAACAATTCAGTAACTTGGTCAACATCTTTAGGTTCCATAGGTCTAATTCCTTGAATAGTAGGGTCTTTAGGTAATTTATATATAGCTTTTGCACGAGCTCTATTCATATTAGGTCCCAAATAAGTAAATTTAATATCTAATAATTTAGTAACATTTAAATTTCTATGAAAATACGTACATTTAGCCCAAGGTTTAGGTAACATTGTTCCACTGGTATATACTGCTTGCCATATATCTTCTAAGTGAATTCTTCTAGTTACTTCTTTAATTAAAACTGGAGCTAATCTATTTTCACGAAATTTTTGATTAACACATAGAAAATTTATTTCTGCCATTACTTGATCCGTCCCATTTATACATACTTTAACTGGTATACCGGATATAAACCCAATCATTTTTTTCTTACCTTTTTTGGGGTCTGGTTTCACAACACTCACTAACCAATTTTTGTAGTATCCGGGAGCTGTGAGATGCCACTTTAAAAATTCTTTATTATAATCGAATCTAAACATATGGTCATCATCTTCTACATAATTACCTTTTAAAAATTCATATAATTTATCCAATTCAGGTGGGTTATTAACATCAACATCAACCCATTCAAAACCAGTAGGTAATGGATAAGGTTCTTTTCTTTCATTTTCAACTTTGTTATCTTTTATTATGGGTCCGAATTTAACATCAATTTCTTTATCAAATTGTGGAACAGGTTGTTCTGACCAAAATTTATACGTTTCTTTTATTTCTCCTTTTTTTCTTTTATTTCTCATGAGAGATAATTTAGCCATTTCTTCTTGAATTTGTCTTTTTTGTTCATCAGTTAATGTATCTATATCATGTGGATGGTCATGAGGGTGGTCATGATCGTGATGATGTTCATGTTCATGAGAATGGTCTTCGTCATTAGTTTTATCGGTCACTTGAGAAAGAGGTTTAACTTCTTTTGTTTCATTTTTTTTGTCATTAGTAGTGTTTTCTTCTTTTTTTGTATCTTCCATTATAATATGTTATTTTAAATAAAAAATAATTAATATTTGTTTTAAATTTTATATAAAAAATTAATAAAATATTATTATTTAAAATAATTAATAATAGTATTTAAATTAACATCAATAATTTATGAAAGAAAATTTTTCAGATTTTCATGATAATAATAATCCAGAACAAAAAACTAATATTTTAACCGAAAAAGATCACATAGAAAAAATCGCAAGAGAATTAGCTAATGAATTGGCTGATAAAGAAATGGTTGAAAAATATGGAACGAGTATTGTTCAAAATATGTCAAGAGATTACACAAAGACAATTCAAAAAAAATATTATAAATTAAAAAAAGAATTTGACCAAATTAATATTGACAATAATTCCTATTTATCTTTTGATGAATTATACAATTTTTTTAAAAACCGGAAAAATTCAGAAAATATTACTAAAGAATATATTGAAAGACTTTTTATTTTACTAGATAAAAATAAAGATGAAAAAATAACACTAGAAGAATTTATTTTTAGTTATATAAAATTAGAAGAAAGATTAATATTAAAAAAAACCAAATTAAATCTTTTATCCAATGATTTAAAATCAAGTTTAAAAGAATACGAAGAAAAATATGAAAAAACAAAAAATCAAATAGTTAATAAAGATGGAATATGTGAAAATGCGAATTTAAGTATAACATTATTTGAAGCAAAAGATTTAGTACCTTTTAGTTCAAACACAAAGCCGAATACATTTGTCATATTTTCTTTAAACGGGATAAAACAACAATCGAATTTAATAGAAAACACAAACAACCCAATTTACTTTGAAGATTTCACTTTTCCAATAACAAATTCCGGAGAAATATTAAAAGTTGAAGTATACGACCAATCAAATTTTTCAGGCACTCAATTGATAGGTCAAATAAGTATTGACTTAGTTTTATTAAACCACCAACAAAAAACAGAAAATTGGTATTCGTTAAGTTTAGTTGATAATAACACAGTAACGAGTTCAGGCAATGGTTCAATTCATTTACAACTACGTTATATTTATGATTGGCATAAATATTATTCCGATTTAATAGAAACAACAAAAATGCAAATAAAAAGATTAAATGAAGACATTTCTGAATTAGATAAATATCAAAATTATTTTAATGAACCTTTTGGAATTATTGAAGCCGGAAAAATCAATTCAATTATTGATAAAAGAATATTCGAAAAATCAGAAGATATTTTAGATTATATTTCTTCAACCAGAAGAAGCATTTATGTCACAAGAGAATCAATGAAAAAATTTAATAATAATTTTAATAATAATAATATAATAAATTTAGAATTAAATGAAAACATTGGTTATGAATTTAATAAAGCAATTATATATTTAATTTATATTTGTTTTTTGTTAACAATTTGTGAATTTTTAGCTAGAAATGATTATTTAACTTTATTATTATTTTTTATGACTTTGAATGTTATTTATAAAAGAAATAAAAATTTAATTGATACTTATTGTGAATATTTAATAAGAGGATTTTTAATATGTTTGGGTTTTGATGTTGTTTGGTTATATTTAAATTTAGGAAGTTTTTTGATTAAAAATAAAGAAAAAAAATTCAATTTGTTTATTTGTTATATTGTTAGTGTAGCAAATTTTATTGGAAAAATAATTATATGGTTTTATTTATATAAAAGAAATAAAAATATTTATGAAATAAGAGAAGGTGAAAGAAATAAAATTTTAAAAAACAAAATAAATTCATGAATTTAATAATTTTTCTTATTATTTAAAAATTTTTCTATTATTTAATATTTTTTAATTTACATATTTTTTTATTTAATAATAATTTAAAAATTTAAAATTTATTTTCATCTTAAAAAATTAATAAAATTTATTTATTATTTTAATTATAAAAATTTAATAATTTATTATTAAAAATAAATCATATAATTATAAATTTCTATTAAATAATAAAAATAAAATATAATTCAATATATAAATATAAAAAAATAATAATTTATTATTTATTTATTTTCTTTAAATAATAAATAAATTATATATATTCATATAAAATAATAAATAAAATATTAGATTAAAAAATTCATCAATTAAATATATATACAATAAATAAAAAAGAAAAAAATTATTTTATAATATTTTTGTCTTTGCAACCTCCATAAACTTTCCTAAGCTAAATTTTTTTCTAACAGCTGGTAAGTTATTTTTTTCACTATTTTGTAAGATATTACACATATCTTTGCAGCAGTTAGTCAATTGATTTTCTTTATAACCAGTTTTTTCAAAATTATCAAGAACTCCTTTAAATATTTTAATACTAATTAAAACAGCAGTGGCAGCTAATTCACTGAATTTATATTTAATCATTTTATAATTAATTAAGCATAAATCAAGTAAATAATAACTATAATAAAACATAATATCACTTAAATTTAAAGCTTGTTTATATAATTCTAAAAATCTATATTGACTTGGAAAAGTAATGTCAAAATTTAAAGTAGTTAGCATATCAATTTCCATATTTAATAACTCCTTTTTATTGCATGCATTATCTGTAATGTAAACAAAATCTTTGGCTTCAGGTGGAAAAATTTCTTCGTATTTACTTGCAATGAACATTGCAGTTACTCCAACGAGTTGAAGTTTAGTTCGTAATACTTTTTTTTTAGATAAATATCTATCTATTAAATTTATTGTTAAATACATTGTGTCAGGAACCAGTTTATATTTCAAATGAACTTCAATGAGCCAATCGTTTAAAATGCCTCTCATTTTTTCGTTAATATCATTTTGAGTATCCATATAATTTGGAACGGGAAGATAAGTCGATTCTATTTCAAAAAAATATGTAAAAATATCTGAAAAATATTCTTGAACATTTTGAGGATTTTTATTTATTGAAGGTGATTCATTATTATTAATTTCTAATTCCATTTTTTCTTCTTTATCATCTATGTAAATTTCAATTTCTTCTTTTTTAAAGGAATTTTGATTTTCAATATCCATTTTTTCATTATTTGCTTTGACATGATTTTGTATTATTTCATTATTTATAATAATTGAATCTTTTTTGAAATAATTTAAAGTATTAACATTTTCGTTATTAACAACATTTTCTTTAAAATTTTGTTTAACGACATTTTGATTTGAAATGTCTTTTGTTAAATTGGAATTTTTTTTTAGATCTTTCCCAAATTCTCTGTGAGTTTCAGAAATACCAGAAGGTTTTTTAATTCCTATTTGATTTTTATCAGATAGAACTCCATTTGAAATATTATTATTAAAATTAGTATTGTTAAAGGAGTTTGAATTATTATTCATAATGAACATTTTTATTTTTTTTAATTTATTTTTTTAATTAAATATTATTTTTTAATTAATAATTATTTATTTAAATAAAAAATATTAATTTTTTTTTATATAATTTTAAATATATTATTTAATTAGAATGTATGAAAAAAATTTTTGGGAAAAATATGAATTTTTACACGAAAGATTTAAAAAACAAATTAATCATATTTCAAATTTGAATGAAATTTTTAAAAAATTTCAAAATAATTGCTTTGAATTTAATAAAAATTTATCTAATATTTTATCGAAAAATTATGTTTTATTTGAAGAACAAAATTCTTGTCAAAATGATGCTTTAAAAATGATTATAAATAATCTGAAATTATTTTCTGAAGAAATTTTTAAATTTGGAAATTTTGTTAAATCTAATTTAATTGAAAATTTTTTATTTGATAATTATATAAAAGAAGAAAAAGAAAAATTTAATGAAATTAAAAAAATTTTAAAAAATTATAATGAATTTAAAAATTTAGTTGAAAAGAATAAAAAAATTTTTGAAAATTCTACAAAAAATGCAGAAAATATTATTATAAGTACTATTAAAATGAAAGTTTCAGATCTTTTAGGAAAAAACGAAAATTTAAAAAAAATGGAAAATCAAATGAAAGAAATGTGTGAAAATACAAAAAATCATGAAAATAAATATATTCAAAGTGTTAATGATGCAAATAAAGTAAAAAATAATTACGTAAACTCCCAAATAAAATATTTAAATTTAATGGAAAATTTTGATAATAATTTAGGTAAAAAAATAAATAATATTTTAACTGAATATATAAAATTTATAATACAATTTACAAACAATATAAATAAAAATAACAATTCAATTGAAGAAAATTATTCAAAATTTTCTTTAGAAAAAGATATAAATAATTTTATTAATCAAAATAAATGTGAATACAAACCTATAGAAGATATAATTTTTTCTCCTTTTCAAGCTTCATATGATATGAATACAAATTTCAATAACATTGAAATAAATTATCAATATATCGTAATACTAAAACAATATTTTATCGGAGTCTTCCCAGATTTTAATTTAGAAGAAGAAAAATCAAAATATGAACTTAGAAAAATATCGGCAAAAGTTTTTAAAATCGGTCCAAATATTTTTTTTACAGACGAAGAAAAACAGCAATTAATAAATTTTATAAAAGAAGAAAAATACAGAAAAATATTTTTAATAGAATTGAGTAAGCAAAGAACGAAAGGGCGTTATTCTCGTTCAAAAAAATTATTATTAGATTTGAAAGACATTTTAAATGTAATTTTAGAAGATAGTGAAAGAGAAAAAGATTATGGAAGTGCGAGAAATTGTATTATATTAAGTCTTACATTTTATTATGAAGATAAAAACAAAGAAAAAAATTATTTATTTGAATATATAAAAGATAATAAATGGTTAAAATCAATTGATTTTTGGAAAAATGCAATTCAAAATTCAATAACCACCGAAATTGAAAAGATTAAAAAAAGCAATCCAAATTTTGAAAAAAATAAAAGTAATGTAATGAATTTAATTTTCGGACAATTAATTCCTTTTGCGTCCAATATGAAAGATTTAAATATTGATACAAGTCATATTGTTGAAGTCGTTGATGAATTTGTTGAAAAATATGAAGTTGATGAAAATTTAAATAAAATGATTTATGATTCCTTTTGTAAAGAAGAAGAACTAAAAATATTAAGAGATAAAGGCATTTGCGGATTTAAAGATAAAAATTTTTTAGAAAAAATAAAAAATGAAAATAAACTAAATGAAAAAAATAATAAAAATAAAAAAGAGAATAAAATTAATGATGAATTAAATAATGAAAACAAAAAAGATGATGTTAAAGATGAAAATATAATTAATAAAGAAAATAATAAAGATAATGAAAATAAAGATGAAAATATAAATAAAAAAGAGGAAGAAAAAAATAATCAAAATGAAGAAACTAAAAATGAAAATAAAAAAGAAGAAGAAAATAAAATTGAGAATAAAAAAGAAGAAGAAAATAAAAAAGAAGAAAAAAATAAAAATGATAATCAAAATGAAGAAAATAAAAAGGAAGAAGAAAATAAAAATGATAATCAAAAAGAAGAAAAAAATAAAAATGAAAATCAAAATGAAGAAAATAAAAAGGAAGAAGAAACTAAGATCGG
>Ga0247608_10007602_pt1 | contig 11077 bp, 11 predicted proteins | sample 176DNAGHGlowgp2_FD_193490 | JGI IMG/M metagenome (GOLD analysis project Ga0247608, IMG submission 193490) | Sheep rumen microbial communities from Palmerston North, Manawatu-Wanganui, New Zealand - 1766 DNA GHGlow gp2 | ecosystem: Host-associated > Mammals > Digestive system > Stomach > Rumen ... | reverse complement strand
ATAAACTACTACAATAATGAGAGAATTCAGGCAAAAACAAAATGGATGCCCCCTGTAAAATACAGAGAAGCATCCATGTGTTTCGCCTAGTTCATAAATATGTGTCCAGGATTCTGGGTACATATCAGATGACCTGCCGGTTTCTTAGTGTATGGATATTTTTAGTCTGTTTTTACCAAAACAAAGGAAAGTTCGTTTTCTTTACCCTGCTTCAGGATATCTATAAGACGATATGCAGGACCGGTAGGATGAGTACGTCCAAGTTCCCATGCTTCAATGGTCTTTTGCGATACACCCATATAGTTGGCAAATACCTTCTGAGTCATTCCGGCATTCTTGCGGATTGCCTTGATCTCGTCATTAGTATATTTAGTCACAGGGGAGATAATAAATGCGGTAGTCCTGGCTTTACCCTTACCTTTTTCGTAATCTATTGCTTCCTGTAAGCCTTCTTTTAAATCCTCAAAAAGTGAATTCATATTTTCACCTCCTGTTCTTAGCAGCTTCTTCCTTCAAAGCTTTAACAAGTTTTTTTTATACATTTTAGTTCATTTTCATAATTATTCATGGTTATATTATACACCCTACATTGTAGGGCATCAAGCTGCTGAACAGCAAATAAAAAGGACTGCATATGCAATCCTTTCATTTGATCTATTAAACTATCTTCTTAAAAAAATGACAAGCTCGTCATTTTCTTTCAGACGGCTGTTATCCTTAGGATCTATGGCCTTTCCGTTCCTGAAGATATTGATGATCTCCATGCTGGGCGGAAGTATGACTTCGCCAACCTTCATGCCTACCCACGGATGATCTGCACAAAGCGTAGGTGTCACAAAGTTTATCGCCTTGTCATCGATCATGCCGCCTTCCTTAAGATGAGAGTAGCGGTCAACAAAGGCTGCACTGATGATACCGGTAGGTATGGCAACAAGACCGACACCCAAAAACGATATGAGGATCGCAAGCATCTTTCCTACGGTCGTTATCGGATATACATCTCCGTATCCGATTGTTAGAAGCGTTGAAGCGGACCACCAAAGTCCCGAAAATGCATTTTGAAACTGCTCGGGCTGGGCTTCATGCTCTACACTGTACATGCACATGCTCGTAGCGAGCATGAAGATCATCACTATGCACATCGAAGATATGAGCTGATTCTTCTTTTCCTTTATTACATCCAAAATGACATTGAAAGCATCATACTGGGCATTTATCCTGAAGAGCTTGAATATCCTTATCACCCTGAACATCCTGAACGCAACGGCGCCCGCCGGGAAGAATACCGGCAGGAAGTAAGGCAGAAACGAAAACAGATCGATAAGACCCGGAGCCGAGAGCGCAAATGAGAGAGCTGCCTTTGCTTTGCTCTTGTCGGGATAAAGATACTGTGATGTCCACACTCTTAGGATATATTCAACGGCAAATATGATGACCGTAACAAGCTCTGCCGCATCAAGTATGTTCTCATACCCTTTTGCCTGATCAAATGTTGAAAAGAAAGTGACAAAGAGATTGACCAATATCACTATGACTATGCCTATATCAAAGGCATAGCTTGGCACATCGCTTCTTGAGCCTATCTGTATTATACTGAAGATTCTCTTTTTTGCGTTCATATCTATGAGTTCTTTTTAAAATCCATTATCGCATCTACCGAGCTTATGCAGGCATTTCTGAAACCGTTCTTTTCAAGGGCTGCAACGCCTCTTATCGTGGTGCCGTTGGGAGAGCATACCGCATCTTTAAGCACTGCCGGATGAGAGCCGCTTACCTGCTGAAGCTTTGCGCTTCCAAGCATTGTCTGAGCAACAAGCCTGTAGGCCATATCTCTTCCTATACCGTATTTTACAGCTGCATCCGCATAGCTTTCCATCATAAGATCCATGAATGCGGGACCGCATCCGCTGATAGCGCCGCCTATCCCCATAAGCTCCGTGGGAAGGACCTCGACTATGCCAAGTGCTGAGAATATATCCTTTATATAATTATCAAGCTCGCTACTTAGTGAATTCTTTGATTCAAAGAGCATTACGCCTTCTCCTACCATAGCGGGAGTATTGGGCATGATGCACTGTATCATCACCTTATCACCCAAAATATCTTCAAATGACTTAAAGGTCCATCCTGCGGCGATAGATACAAGCGCCTTTCCTGACAGAGCTGACCCTATATCATCAAGGACTGCCATTATCTGATAGGGCTTGCAGGCAAGTATCACGATATCGCTGGCTTTTACGACATCGATAGCAGTATCGCATGCATTAAATCCTATCTCTTTGCTGTTATTAATAAGCTTATCCTTTGTGGGAGCATATGCATACAGGTCAGAAGCGGCTACCTTTCTGCTGCTTATAAAGCCCGCTGCTATGGCCTTTGCCATATTTCCCATACCAATAAAACCAATCTTCATAGCATTTACCTTTTCCTTATATAAATGTTTCCTATATAAGTTTATCCCATTTGACAGTATTTGAAAACTGTTCAAAAACGTTCATCTAATAAATGAAAAGATTTCAATTTTTCACTTTACATTAAAAAAGTCTTATGTATAATAGAACGAGGTGAGAAAAAATCATAACAAAGATGAAAATAATTAAACATAGGATCAGGAGTTGAATCATGAGCAATCAGACATTGGAGATCAGATGGCACGGAAGAGGCGGCCAGGGAGCTAAGACGGCAGCGCTCTTGCTTGCCGATGTAGCCTGGAAGACGGGAGCGCACGTACAGGGCTTTCCCGAATACGGACCGGAGAGAATGGGAGCACCCATCACTGCATACAACCGTATAAGCAAGGACGTTATCAGAGTCCACAGCAACATCTATACACCGGACCTTGTGGTAGTTGTTGACGAGACACTTCTTGAGAGCGTTGATGTTACGGCAGGTCTTTGTGAGCAGGGAGCCATCATCATAAATACAGCAAGGACTAAAGAAGAGGTAATGCCTCACCTTAAGGGCTTTAAGGGTGCGGTCTATGTGGTAGATGCAAGAAAGATAAGCGTTGAGACTCTCGGAAAGTACTTCCCCAACTCGCCCATGCTTGCTGCAGCCGTTGCAGTCAGCGGGGTAATGGACAAGGATGAGTTCATAAAGGAGATGAGAAGCTCATACGAGCACAAGTTTGCCAAAAAGCCCGAAGTCATAGAAGGAAACATGCAGGCGCTCATTCAGACATTTGATGCATTAAAAGATGATCTTAAGGATGCAAAGAGCCTGATAGCTTAATAGGAAGAGGATAGATATGAGAACAGATGTAAGCAGGATAAATGAACAGTCGCCATATCAGGACCTGACCACAGGTCTTCACATGTATGCGGCTGCTACTTCAAAAAGCTTTAATACGGGAGAATGGAGAACAAACACTCCCGTATTCAATGCAGATAAATGCAAGCAGTGCCTTTTGTGCGTACCGGTCTGCCCCGATTCAAGCATTCCCGTAAAGGACTGCAAGAGAGGCGACTTTGATTACGATCACTGCAAGGGATGCGGCATATGCGTAAAGGCATGCCCGTTCGGTGCGATCGAGATGAGGGAGGGACAGTAATGGCTATAAGAGACAGAATGAGCGGAAATGAAGCCGTGGCCTATGCCATCAAGCAGGTAAATCCCGATGTCATGCCCGCATTTCCCATAACACCGTCAACTGAGATACCCCAGATGGTATCAAGCTATATAGCAAACGGAGAGTGTGATACCGAGTTCATACCCGTTGAGAGTGAGCACTCATCAATGAGTGCGACCATTGGAGCAGAAGCAGCAGGTGCAAGAAGCCTTACCGCAACATCAAGCTGCGGACTCGCTCTCATGTGGGAGGAGCTTCTGCTTGCAGCGAGCAACCGCATGCCTTGCGTACTCGCACTCGTAAACAGGACTCTTTCGGGTCCCATAAACATCAACTGCGACCATACCGACGGAATGGGTGCAAGAGATACAGGATGGATCCAGATATATGCAGAAAACAACCAGGAAGCATATGACAACTTCATCCAGGCATATCCCATCGCTGAAAACAAGAACGTCCTTCTTCCCGTCATGATCTGCCAGGACGGCTTTATCACAAGCCATGCGGTAGAAAACATAGAGCTTTTGGAAGATGAAAAGGTTAAGGACTTTGTAGGAACATATAAGCCGGAAGAATATCTTCTTAATCCCGGTCAGCCCATGGCTATGGGCCCCTACAGCGTATCAAACTATGCTATGGAGGCAAGAAAGAACCAGGAGCTTGCACTGGAGGCTTCAAAGCAGGTCATCATCGATGTAGCAAAGAAGTATAAGGAACTTACAGGAAGAGGATTTGAACTCTTTGAAGAATATAGGACTGAGGATGCAGACTACATAATGGTCATCATCGGATCTGCGGCAGGAACGGCAAAGCAGGCAGTTGATGACATGAGAGCAAAAGGAAAGAAAGTCGGAGTGATAAAGCTTAGAGTCTTCAGACCCTTCCCTGCAACAGAGATTGCAAACGCTCTTAAGGGCTGCAAGGCCGTTGCCATAATGGACAGATGCGAGAGCTACAACACAAACGGCGGACCTCTTGGAAGCGAGATAATGGCAGGCCTTTACAGAGAAAAGGTATATATCGAGGCAGTCAACTACATCTACGGACTTGCCGGAAGAGACTTTACGGTAGATCACGTATACAGGATATTTGACGAGCTTGAAGATCATGTTTTAAACGGAACAAAGATCGAGCAGTTTAAGTACATTGGCTTAAGAGACAAGATGGAGCAGTAAAGATGGGTAATTATAATTTCAAGGAAGTAATGAATAAACCGGAGCGATTAGCACCCGGTCACCGCATGTGTGCAGGATGCGGCGCCACCATAGCGGTAAGAGGAGTGCTGCGTGCTCTTCATGAAGGCGACAGAGCAGTCATCGGCAATGCTACGGGCTGTTTGGAAGTCAGCACATACATGTATCCCTATACCGCATGGGAAGACAGCTACATTCACAACGCTTTTGAGAATGCGGGCGCTACCCTTTCGGGTGTAGAGACAGCCTACAGGGCGCTTAAGAAAAGAGGCCGTCTTGATGACAAGGAGAACTTCAAGTTCATAACGTTTGGCGGTGACGGCGGTACTTACGATATAGGTTTCCAGTCGTTATCGGGAGCGATGGAAAGAGGCCATGACATGGTCTATGTCTGCTACGATAACGGAGCATACATGAACACGGGTATCCAGAGAAGCTCTGCTACCCCCATGTTTGCCGATACAACTACAACACCCGTAGGAAAACAGTCAAACGGAAAGATGCAGAACAGAAAGGATCTTGCGAGCATCATCGCAGATCATGATGTGGCATATGTAGCTCAGACAACTCTTACACAGGACTTTAAGGATCTGTATGTAAAGAGCGAGAGAGCGATCTATACAGAGGGTGCGGCATTCTTAAACGTACTCGCTCCATGCCCCAGAGGATGGAGATATGAAACCAGCGATATCATGAAGATATGCAAGCTTGCAGTCGAGACATGCTACTGGCCCTTGTTTGAAGTTGAACACGGCAAGTGGACATTAAGCTACGAGCCTAAAAAGAAGCTTCCTATCGAGGACTTCTTAAGAGAACAGGGAAGATTCAAGCACCTGTTCAAGAAAGGAAACGAGGATCTTATCGAGCAGTTCCAGGCAGAAGTCGACAGAAGATGGGAAGATCTGCTCTACAAATGCGCAAAGTAAAGGATAAAAGATGACATTACTCACCTATCAGGTTTTCAAGACCGTCGCGGATATAGGCAGTTTCAGAAAAGCGGCGGACATACTGGGACTTACTCCTTCAGCCATAAGCCATGCGATAAGCTCCATGGAATCCGAGCTTGGCTTTTCGGTCTTAACAAGGAGCAAGAACGGAGTGACGCTCACAAACTACGGCGAACATCTTCTGCCTTATGTCAATGCGGTACTCAACAGCGACGAGTCGCTGCAGCAGTTCATCGCAGAGACAAACGGACTAAAGGCCGGCAAGGTAAAGATAGGAGTCTTTTCAAGCGTGTGCACCAACTGGCTTCCCCAGATAATGAGCTCGTTTGAGGAGAAATACCCCGGAGTAAAGATAGAAGTCTACCAGGGCAGCTACGACGAGGTCGCATTCTGGCTTAAGAACGGAGTGGTCGATCTGGGATTTTTGTCGGTATCGAGTGCGGGAGACATCCCGATAGAGCCTTTATGCAAGGATCCGCTTTTGTGCGTTCTGCCAAAGAGCATGAAGCCAAGCGGCGAATATATAGAGATAGAAGAGATGAGGAATCATTCCTTTGTTACACAGAGAGAATGTACCGATGCGGATATCCAGAACTTCTTAAAGGAAAACAAACTGACGGTACAGTCAAATTATCACGTGGTGGATGATCTTTCGACAGTCAAGCTTGTTGAAAAGGGATTTGGCATATGCCTTATGCCGAAGCTTTGCATGAATGATATACCATATGATGTGAACATATATCCGTTAAGGGGCAATCCCTGCAGGATAATAGGCATCGCTGTCATGAACAGAGATTTCATGGCGCCTGCGGTCAGGACCATGTACAATCACATCATCGAGAATTATAAGGAATTGACGTAAGAGTCGACTTTTGGTAATATTCTTCGTATGGGACATTAAAAGAGGGATCAACAAGAGGGATTAAAAATGGCCAGAAGAAGAATGACAAAACAGGAAAGAACAAGACAGATATATCTAAGAGTGTGCTTCGTGTGCGCTCTTGTTGCCGTGCTCTTTACGGTTTTATATGTATTTTTAAATGATGCGAGCAAGACTACGATCGATCTTAAGGACGTGACTCATATAACACTGACTGGCTTTGACGGAGAAGGAGTGCTTACTGCAACAGTCGATGTAGATGAAAAGTACGGCGCCTTTTATGAGACCGTATCCGTTGATTTTTCAAAGTCAAGCGGACTGACAAACGGCGATGAAGTCACGATAAGCTTTAATTATGACAAGAATGCTGCAAAGACTTACAATCTAAAAGTCAAGGCAGGCGACATGCACTATACGGTAAGCGGCCTTGTCGCTGCAACACCTGTAAGTGAAAACGACCTCTTTGAAGGGCTTGATATAAACTTTGAAGGCATCGCTCCTTTGGCGACTGCAAGCTTAGATACGAGCAATACAAAGTTTAAGGATGTTGTGACATATCAGATAATAGATGAAAAAGAATACTACGATGCGGGAGAAACAATAAGAGTCAGGGCCGTTTTTGACGCGGCCGATCTTGAAAAGCTCGACTATAAGGCGACAGTGGACAGCGAAGAGTGCATTAAGGAATACATCGTAGAGGACGTTGACAGATACATTACAGATACTGATCAGATAACGGATGAGATGATGGCCTCTTTGAAAAAAGAGGCTTTAACTTTGTTTACGGATGCAAACGAGTACGGAATGAGGATATTCTGCGATGCGGGACTCATGCCCGTATACGTAAACAAGAAGACGACCTTTAAATGGTCATCTCCAAATTATATATCTTCATATCTTAATGTACTGAGAGAAGAGAGCTACGGAAAGACAGGGACTCACGTAAACGATATAAAGCTGTGCTATGAATCGGTAATAAGCCAGGCTGACGGAAAAGCCTGCAAGGCAGAAGTCATAGTAAGATTTCAGGACATTATAATAAGAAAAGACGGAACTGTCGATCTTAAGCTTGAGAGCGGAGAGATAATCTCTGCAGACAGAAGAGATTCACATATAAAGGCAATAGTAAGAAACGAGATAGACAAAGACTATGAATCTGTAAAACTCACAGTCTAGATCAGGGAAGGGATTAACCATGGAGCAGTTTATCGAAAGGATCACGGCAGTAAATGACGCGATCAACACATTTGTCTGGGTCCAGGTAGGACTCGTGCTTCTTATCGGCGTAGGTGTCGTAATGACACTGCTTACAGGATTCTTCCAGGTGACACATATAAAGCACTGGATGAAGAAGACTGTCGGAGGAGTATTTGACAAGAGATCAAGGAGCAATGACGACAAGGGAAGCGTATCCCAGTTCCAGGCGCTCTGCACGGCTCTTGCGGCAACGATAGGCACCGGAAACATCGCAGGTGTCAGCGCTGCTATAGTCATCGGAGGACCGGGCGCCGTATTCTGGATGTGGATAGCGGCATTCTTTGGAATGATGACAAACTTTTCCGAAAATGTCCTTGGTATCTACTACAGAAGAAAGAACAAGGAAGGCGAATGGAGCGGCGGCGCCATGTACTATCTTAAGGACGGCCTCGGAAAGATAGAAGGCTATGAAAAGATAGGCGGCGTACTGGCAGTCCTTTTCTCGCTCTTTGCGATCCTAGCCAGCTTCGGTATAGGAAACATGGGCCAGGTAAACAAGATAACGGCTAACCTAAAGAGCGCATTCTTTGCAAATGTAAACGCACCCGTTATCTACGGCGATATCAATGCCGTAAACCTGACTATCGGCATAGTTCTCATGCTGATCGCAGGCATAATAATACTCGGCGGTCTTCAGAGGATAGCTGCGGTTGCGGAAAGAGTAGTTCCGTTCATGGCAGTCATCTATGTAATCGGAGCACTCATCATCTTCATCCTTCATATAAAAGTCGTTCCCGCCATGTTTGTTGCTATCTTTAAGTTCGCATTCGGCGTAAAGGCCGTAGGCGGAGCAGCAACGGGAATAATGATAAAGACAGTTATAACACAGGGATGCAAACGAGGCGTGTTCTCAAACGAGGCAGGTCTTGGTTCATCCGTTATGGTTCACTCAAACTCAAACGTAGTCGAGCCCATCAAGCAGGGACTGTGGGGAATCTTTGAAGTATTTGCCGATACATTTGTCGTATGTACCATGACAGCTGTCGTTGTACTCTCATCCGGTATGATCGATCTTTCAACGGGTCTTGCAGCAGAGGGAGTAGATGATGCGACACTTGTTGCTACGGCATTCGGAAACGTATTCGGTCGCTTCGGCCAGTGGTTTGTCGCTATCGCGATGCTGCTGTTTGCATTCACGACTGTCCTTGGCTGGTCGCACTACGGAAGCAAGGCTGTTGAGTATCTGTTCGGCATAAAGGGAACAAAGATATACAGAGTCATCTTCGTACTCATGGTAGTGAGCGGTTCGCTTATGACAAGCTCTCTTGCCTGGGATATATCCGATACTTTCAACGGACTTATGATGATCCCTAACCTCATCGGCGTGATATCGCTTTCACCCGTTGTTGTAAAGATCTTAAGAAACTATATATCAAGAAGATTTAAAAACGAAGACATAGAACCCATCCTGTCGTTTGATCCGGCTACTCAGAAGGAACAGGCTGACAGGCTTAAAGCAGGAGAGGAATAAACCTGCATATATATAAAGAGAGGAGTATCAAATGAGCACATCCACTATCGGTATCATGATATCGATCATCGCCTACATGGTATTTGTAATAGGCATCGGTATCTGGTCATTCAAGAGAAACAGCCACAACACAGACGAGTACTTCCTTGGCGGAAGAAAACTCGGACCCTTTGTAACTGCGATGAGCGCTGAAGCCAGCGACATGAGCAGCTATCTATTGATGGGCGTTCCGGGCGTTGCATACATGACAGGTCTTGCGGATGCATTCTGGACAGCATTCGGTCTTGCGGTAGGAACCTATCTTAACTGGCTCTTTGTTGCAAGAAGACTTCGTACATATACGGTTGTATGCGGCAATTCGACAACACTGCCCATATTCTTCTCTAACAGATACAGAGATGACAAGAGGATACTTTCGGTTATAAGCGCGATCATCATAGTGATCTTCTTTGTTCCCTATGTAGGATCAGGATTCTCCGCATGCGGAAAGCTCTTCGGAAGACTCTTTTCAACAACAGGCGAGCTTACGACCAAGCAGTATCATACGGCAATGATCGTATTCGCACTCGTTATAATCTTTTATACGACACTCGGCGGATTCATGGCAGCATCGACATCCGATTTCTGGCAGAGCGTTATCATGACATTTGCTCTTGTTGTCATCGTTATCTACGGTGTTAACAGTGTCGGCGGAATGGGCGCTGTATTGGACAATGCAAGAAGCATCGCTGGCTACTTTGATCTTAACGCGATGCATGACGCCGCAACCGGCAATTCTGTCGATTACGGATTCATAACAAAGATATCTACACTCGCTTGGGGACTCGGATACTTCGGAATGCCTCATATCCTTTTAAGATTTATGGCTATAGAGAACCCTTCAAAGCTCAAGCTCTCAAGAAGAGTAGCTACAGTATGGGTATTCATCTCACTTGGCGTTGCCGTATTTATCGGTATCATGGGAAGCGCAATGAGCAACAAGGGCGTTATCGAACAGCTTGCAGACGGCGAACAGGTAATAATCGTTATATCTCAGCTTATCGCCAGCCACGGAATTTTGGCAGCTCTCCTTGCAGGTCTCATCCTTGCGGGAATCCTTGCTGCAACAATGTCAACAGCAGACTCACAGCTTTTGGCAGCAAGCTCGAGCGTATCACAGAACATCCTAAAGGAAGTGTTCATGAAAGACATAGATGCAAAGACAGAGATGATCATCGCTCGTGCGACTGTTGGAATCGTTTCTGTCATAGGTGTTATCATCGCATGGAACCCCAACAGCTCGGTATTTAATATCGTATCGTTTGCATGGGCAGGTTTCGGTGCGGCATTCGGTCCGACAGTCTTGCTTGCTCTTTTCTGGAAGAGATCAAACCTCTACGGAGCACTTGCCGGAATGGTAAGCGGAGGAGCGATGATATTCATATGGAAATTCCTTGTAAGGCCTCTTGGCGGAGCTTTGAATATCTATGAGCTTTTGCCGGCATTCATAGTAGCCTTCGTATTCAACATAGCTGTAAGCCTTCTTACAAAGGCACCCAGTGAAGAGATCACAAGGGAATTCGAAGCAGTTCAGGAATCACTTAAGAACGCATAATATATATAGAAGAAACGAGATCCCCGTCATTAGACGGGGATCTCAGACTGTAGACAAAGTTAGTTGCGGGATTCGATTTTCGCAACTAATTTTTTGTTTTATACAAGATTTATTATGCAACTGCATATTTGAACGAAAAACGTTCAGATAAATAGTCTAATAACCCC
>Ga0247608_10007599_pt1 | contig 11082 bp, 18 predicted proteins | sample 176DNAGHGlowgp2_FD_193490 | JGI IMG/M metagenome (GOLD analysis project Ga0247608, IMG submission 193490) | Sheep rumen microbial communities from Palmerston North, Manawatu-Wanganui, New Zealand - 1766 DNA GHGlow gp2 | ecosystem: Host-associated > Mammals > Digestive system > Stomach > Rumen ... | reverse complement strand
CCCTAAAGATTGGGATATGTTGAAGACTACTATCACTTCTCTAGAATATGTGATTTATAATCTTCAAAAAATGAAGGTACATTATGAACAAGATACGCAGGGACATTGATAAAATAGATGACAAAATCTTCAAGTTGCTCAAAACACGATTGAGCAAAGCCAAGAAAATTGGTGAACTTAAGAAGTATATGAAAGTCAATGTAGATGATGCTGAACGAGAACAAGAGATTTTGGGCAGATTGAATACAGAAGAATTGTCAGTCTATAAAGATCAAATTACAGAAATCTATAAAGAGATTTTCAAGCAAATGAAATTGTTGGAAAACAAGAATGGATAAGACTTATATTTTCTTGATAAGTTATCTGGATAACGTGTGGGCAGAATCTCTTACAGAAAAGAATGAGATTGTTAAAAGTCCAAGTATAAATGAAGCCATAAGAGAAATACAAAAGAGATATGCTCATAAACAAAAATTGGTAATTAGATCTGTGTACTGTGAATGATTTTTATTATGACAAATATAGAAGAAAACAAATATGATTTTTAGCCATCACCAAGTTATATCCAAAAATATAGCAAAAAATATGATTTATTTTACATAAAAAATGATTTAAATTGTGCCTTATATGTTTTAGATAAAAGTTCTTCTAGATATGAAAATTTTTTAAAAATGAAAGAAACTGGTGTATGTGCTTCACCTCTTTATGCAGGTGATTGGTATAAATTGGATTTGAATGAAGATCCTTATTATTTCGGTTTATTCATCATTCAAAATGGATTTACAAAAGAAGGTAAATGGAATACACAAGAAAAAACAATAGATGCATTTGAAAGATTAAATTGTTTTACAAAAAATCATTACTGCACTACAAAGCAGGAAATAAATGAACAAAATGAACATTATAAATCTTTGGATGAAGTACCAAAAGAGATTCTAAAAGATCTAACAGAATGGTCAAAACAACATCCTTACAAAATGTGATTAATGATTACAGAAGATTTTATAAAAAACTATAAAAAGAACCATAAAATTTATTTTATAAATGATAATCTATTTGTATTGAAAATAGGTAGCGAAAAATATAATTTGATGCAAAAGTTCATAAAAACTGGTAAATGTAAATTACCAAATTATACCGGTGATTTGTATGAATTAATTATAGATGAAGATATACAGCATTTTGATTACTTTATTTTGTATTTAAAACACTATAATGAAGGAATCTATAATATGAAGAAAATAACAATAGATAGATTACATCATGAAAATTATTTTGAAATGAAATTCATTTGTAGTATAGTAACAGATATAGATGAAAACATTAATTCTAATAAATTAACAGATCAACCAAAAGAAATTTTAGAAGAATTAAATATATTACATAGCAATCTTTCAATGTAAGTTCAAAAAAAATATGTATTGCGAAATTTGTAAACGAGATGTTGGTATTTTAGGTAGACATTTATATTGTTCGCATAAAGATATAAATCCACAAATATATTATGATACTTACTTAGCAAAATCAGGTGAAGGTTATTGTAAAGAATGTGGCAAAAGATTAAAATTTAAAAATATATCAGAGCCATATAGATTATTTTGTGGTCAATCTTGTGCTATGAAAAATAAAGATACAAGAGAAAAAATGGAAAAATCTATCTTTAAAAATCATGGTGTAACAAGTAAAGAACTTATTAAAAAACAATTTGAAGAATTGAATAAAAAACTAGGAGTGAAAAATATCAGCCAAGTGAAAGAAGTCCAAGAAAAAATACAAAATACTAGAAATAGCCATATTGAAGAAATTGGAAAAAATATATCAAAAAGTTTAAAGAATAGAACAGAAGAAGAAATTAAAAATTGGATTGATAAGAATAAACAAACTAAATTAAAAAACCATGGCAACCCAAATTATAACAATATAGAACAAATAAAGAAAACAAATTTAGATAAATTTGGTGCAGAATGTGTTTTTAATAGTGATTATTATAATGAAGTAAGCAAAAGAAAATATACTTATAATGGGATTCATTTTGATAGTTCATGGGAAATAGCATATTATATTTGGTTAAAAGATCATAATATAGATTTTGAATATCATACTTCAGATAAATTTTTGTATATTTATGAAGATAAAATACATGAATATAAACCAGATTTTAAAATAAATGGTATATTTTACGAAATTAAAGGATTGCACTTCTTTGAAAATAAAAATTTAAATGGCAAAATGTTTAATCCATATAATAGAAACAAATTCTCTAAAGAAGAATTAAAATATAGAGATGGAATAATGGAAGCCAAACATCAATGTATGCTTGAAAATAATGTTATCATAATTACAGATTGCAGTGAATATATTAAATATGTAAAAATGAAATATGGTAATAATTTTTTTAAGAATTTTAAAAATGAAAGTTCAAAAAAATAATAAAACTATAACTAACAAAATAGATTTGTTATATTTGGTATAACAAATTAAACACAAAAGGAAAAAATCATGATTAAAGAAATGAAATATAATGATAAGTTTATCTCTCTTATGAGCGAACTTGCTGCCATCAATCCACAATTGATTTTCAAGAAGAAGGAAGATGATGCAGATACACTATCTGTTAAAGCAATAGCTGCAGATAAATCCGTAGTGTATTTTCTAGAAGCCCCAAAGGACTATTTTGAATTTGATAGTAATTCTTTCTCTGTTATTGATTTTAACAGACTTGTAAGCTATTACAATGTATTCAATAATCCCAATAGCGACCCAAAGCTCAATGAAATTCCACTAATGAGCATTGAATACAACAATGACCAGTGTGAAGAATCTGTTGTACTTCATATCAAGAGTTCTTTGAGAAATGCAAGTATGAAGCATCGTTTGGCTAATGAAGATGTGATTACAAAGCCAACCTTCTCAAAGGTCAAGTTCCCATCTGTGGATGCTGTTGTCAATTTGACAGAAGAACAGCAGAAGACCATCAATGCTAGATTGAAGTTGATTGGTGCAGATAGAATGAAATATGCTTTCAATGGTGATACATTGACATTGACATTGTTCACCACAAAGACTGGTGATACTTATTCCGAAGATTTCCAGCTTGAAAATGCTGTAACAGAGAATTTTGAGTTGGTTACACCAGCAACAGGATTTTCTCTATTACCAGTAGGAAACTTCAAGGTCAATGTGTCTAAGGCCGGTATTATGGAATTCAAGCAGATACGAGATGATGCCATTGACTTGAGCCTATACATCGCCAAGGCAAAGAATGACTAATTGTATAGAATAGAAGCTACTTCAATGTAGCTTCTTCTATATATTTTTTAGAAGAATTAAATTATGAAAAATTTTAGACAATATATAGGCGAAGCACATTTAAAAGATGATGATGACTATGAATTTGAATTAACTGAAGAAAAACTTGAGCAGTATTTTTATATTTTTAATGATAAGTATTTTAATAATAAATTAAAAGGATTAAAATTTAATGTAGTCCATTTTAATAAAAATTTAAGAAATGATGCTATTGGTTATTTAAATATAACATTAAATTTTGAAAATGAAACTATAATTTGTAATAGTATTAATATAAATGCAGATAGAATACACGGTTTTATAGGATTTAGAAACACATTAGTACATGAAATGCTGCATTATTTTGTATATACATATTATCCTCCTTCCAAAAAATTATGGAAAATCGTTAAAACGAAATATAGAACACAAATACAAAATAATAGCTTAACTGAAACAGATTTATTGAACATTAATAATATATTAGAAATAGATGAAGAAAAATCACACAAGGGAAAATGGCAAGAAATGTTAAGTATATTAAAAACAAAATACCCAGAATTGAAAGAATTAAATGATAAAGGAAATGGTGATATTTTTTCAATAGATAAAGATTTTTATGAAGATTTTATTAAAACATATACAGTTTTTCTTAATGTTAATGAAGATATAAAAACGATACATGTGTTGAAAACAAATAGTATTGAATATAAAAATCTATTAACTGTTATTGAACGTGGTTATTCTATAAATTCATATTATATAGGTGATTGGTATAAATTAAAAATAACAGATAATTTAGATTTGCTTGATATGTTTATAGTAAAATATAATTTATATCAAAAAGCAGTATTTTCAAATACAAAAATTATAGATTATTTTGAATCATTGAAATGCTTTGAAAAAGAAAAAATAGGAACAATTAAGCAAAAAATATCTGAAAATATAGATAACATTGATTGGTCAGGAATTACTATAAATGAAGATCTGTTTTAAGGTAATATATGGCATACGTAGTTAAATATCATCAGCAAAATAGAGTAAAAGAATTACCAACAGTATTCAATGATGAATCTACTGGTATGGAAATTTTTGTTAGAACTATAATCAAGGAAAAACTTGAAAAAGGAATCTCCAAGGAAGAAATAGTCAAAGAACTTAAACTATTGGAAGTATCTGAAGAAAACAAGAAAAAATGTCTTGAAGTAATCAAGGAAGAACTTGGTGAAGAAGGAACAGTTCTAGTCCACAACTATTTTGACTTCAATACAGAATCATGGAAATCCAATCAAGACGATGTTGGAAATTTTGAGGAATTTTTTGCATGAGAAAACTTACTTTCATTACCTGGATGGAAGAATCTGGTTTAAGCAATTATTATGAAGAACTGGACAAACGAAAAGAATATCATTTAAAAGGAGAACCAAATGTTCGTGTTAATAGCAATAGTTTTCACAATAGCAATAGTCTACGCAAGCTACGTACAAGTCCACGGCGAAAAGAAGCCAAAAGATAAAGAAGATTAATTTAATCACATTTGAATTCAAGAAGGATTGGAAAACAGTCCTTCTTTTGCTATATTTGTCATTATGACTGGAGAAGATTTCATAAACATTTGCGATAATATAGAGAAATCTATAGATGGTTTTAAATACCCTACAAAACCACAGATTGTATTGAATAGTAGAAATAGTGTGACATTTGAAACTTCTCTTATTACAAATAATGGTTTTGGATTCATTAAAAAAGACTACCACGAAACACTTTTTAGCCAATACATTTATTCTATAAATGGTTTATATACTGACGAATATAGATTCATTCTAGTTGATTTGGATTTTAAAGAAGAAGTAATCTATTACTATCCAGACTTATATTTGAAAAAGCACGATAATTGGGTAGGAACAATGAAAGGTGGAATGGTCTATAAAATATGTGGAGAATACATAAAAGTTCCATTTTCAAAATTTAAATCAAATGAACAGATAGAAAAATTCTGTATTCTACACTTCAATAAAATTAAAAAGAAATATGAAGATCTAGTCATTCAACAAAAAGAAGAAAACAAAGATTTTTGGAATGAATTTGATAGAAAAGAAAAGATTAAACAAATTAACAAGAAAATAAAAGTATTGAACAAGGACTTCTAATAAATAGAGTGTAATATGATAGGTACGATTTGTTGGCTATTTGGTATAATTGGGGCAGCAGCATTTGCTATAAATTTAGCACCACAAGTAATAAAATGTTATAAAGAAAAATCTGCCAATCAGATTTCAAGAGGATTTCTTGTATTGGCCTTTGTTGGTAATCTGTGTTCAGCAGTATTTGTATTCTATACGAATTATGTTACTGGATTATGGCAAATACCAATCTATTTTAACTATGGTATTGCTACTATGTTGACCTTAGTATTGACAATTATGAAAGTGAAGTATGGTAAGTAGATTATGAATTTTATAGATTATTTTAAAAAAGATTCTTTACAAAATGATTCAGATAAAGAATTTGAACATAATGAAGATTTAGATACTATTGAAAACAAACTACAAATCAAAGTACGAATGAGAACACCAGAAGAATTAAAAGAACTATATAAAAAAATTAAAAATATACAATATAGTGTAGAAACCGGTGAAATTGAATATAAAGACGAGTAGATAGATTATGAATAGATTTTTGAACATTTTAATCCCACGGTGTATTTTTACCTACATGTTTAGGTACAGTTTATAATTTTAGTCAGTATTCCAAAAATATAATGGAATGGTTTGACATAACCAAATTCCAGACAGACATTGGATTTACTCTAATCATTTTCTTCCTTGGTATGGGTGCAGCAACATTTGGTAGAATGGTTGAACTCAATCCAAAAAGAATGGCTTGCATTAGCACTATACTATTCTTCATTGGAATGTTGATGGTGTTTGCTTCGTTGCAGTTTCATATATTACCTTTGTATTATATTGGTTGCTCGTTTATGGGCTGCGGAACAGGTATTGGGTATGTGTCACCAATCAAGCAACTATTATCCAATTTTACAGATCATAAAGGTCTAGCATCTGGATTGGCTATTACTGGTTTTGGTTTGGGTAAGTTCGTAGCTGCACCAGCAATAGAATACTTATTGACTGCAGTATCTCTACCAATGATGTTCTTGATTCTTGCATGTTCATTCTTGTTAATAATGTGTGTTTGCTCTTGGCTATTCAAGCCCAATCCAGCATTCATATCAACAATATACACAGCAATCCCAATCAAAACATTGCTATATCATACTTTCCTTACGAAAGAATACATCTCTGTTTGGTTGATGTTCTGCATCAATATATCTTGTGGTTTGGCTATAATCTCACAGGAAAAAGGATTGTTGACTGGTCTTGGATTTACTGAGATTGCTTTGATTATGAGCTTGACTGCCGTATTCAACATATTGGGTAGATTTGGTATGAGCACAGCTAGTGATTCCATAGGGAGAAAAGCAGCATATCATTGGGTATGTTCATTGGGTATACTTGCATCCTTCATGATCTTCACACAGTATGCTTGGCTGGCTCTGATAGGCATTCTAATGGTAGAATTTGCTTACGGGCGGAAACTTTTCCTGCTTACCAAGTTTACTAGCAAAACGATTTGGTGATTCATGTGTATCTACAGTCCATGCGATGACTTTGTCTGGCTGGGGTATAGCAGGTATAATTGGTCCTGTCCTAGCAAATGTGTTTACTGGTTCTGATTTGTATTTGGTAATGGGTGGATTGTACTTGTTTGGATTTGCTATGATGACTTTGTTTGTAAAGAAAGATAACAGTTAAATTGTGATACAAAATATAATGCGATGGTTATTGACTAATTCAATAACCATTTTTATTTTTATTTTTACTACACTATGAACCATATTAAAATAACAACAAAAGATTCTTGTGGAATTGTCAAGAATTATGTAAGTCTTAATTCAATTGAAAGTTTTTCAAGTATTCAAGATACACAAATAACAATCAACACCAAAACAGGGCACCAATTCATCATTAACAAGAAATTTTCTACTGTTGAATATGGAAATATAACATTGAATTTTGATGAAATAGTGGATTTAATTTGTAGCAAAATGGAGTAGTTATGTTCATCAACAAACAATTAGATGATGATTTGAAAAAATACATTGATGGAATAGATTGGACTGATACAGTTCCAGATACAGACAAAAATAAATACCAGACTGATACAGAATTTGTCATTAAGTATAAGACAGATCTATACAATAAGTATTCTGTAGAAATTGAAGATCTCATTAACAAAGTGACAGAGCCATTCAAGAAGAAAGGTTTTATAGTTACTCTATATACAAAGAGCATGGGTGATTGGATATGGAGCAAATCAGATACAAACAAATTTTGTTACTTGTCTTATAACATTAAATACACCAATGATATAAAAACAAATCCATTTGATATGGAAATACGATTTGTTGCTGAAAAGAATTTTAATAAAATAGATTTGAATTGGTTTATATGCAGCCCAAGAAGACTAAAGTATAAAAATAGTTTGAGATATGCTTGTGATACGTATTGTAATGCCAAGCTATTTACCACACGAGGATTTAGAAGATATGGTTATCAGACATACAAGTATACTGGTGATTTGATTGATTGGTATAAAATTGATGGTTATGCTGATGAAATTATAAAGCATTTGAATAAGTCCATTATAGAATTAAAGAACAAGCACGAAACAATACAAAAACAAGTAAAAATAAAGGAAAAATTAAGAAAAATCCAATTTGATGATGTATATTGTGCTGTATCAGAGATTAACTCAAATATAAAAGACATTAATGTAAAATTCTTAATTCAAGAATACTATGATTTTGACAGAGTTGATACACCGATTCAATTCAATCTACAATTGTCAAACAATCCAGAACAACAAAGAGAAGATCTATATGTAGATGACCATAAAGAAATCCTTTTGGAAGATGTTTTACAATATGGTATGTCAAAACAAGAATATGAAGAAAAGAAAAAACTTGTGGAAGCCAACAAAATAAAACTATTTTCTTATCTATTTGGTGGAGCACAATACTCTAGGTCAAAATACAGAATTACTATAAAATATAATAGTAAGAATGAAAAACATTGGTCATTGGATTTATATAATTGGAATATGACATCTGAATCATTCAAAATTCTATATGGTGAACAGATAACAGACTTCGTAGACATTGATGAATTAAAGAACTACTTGTTGAAAATTATAAAGATAGACAATGAATTGTATAATAAAACCACGCAATGGCTAGAAGATGCTCATAGAAATTCCTAAAGAAAAACTTGAAGAAGCACGAAAGTTATTCAAAAATCAGAGAAGGATTTTCAATAAGATCCAAATTTTTGCAAGCAAGTATGCACTGAATCGCTGTAAAGAAGACATGAACGAATTATCAAAACTAGGTGTATTCTGTGTTGAATTGAACTATTGGATATATGGCGAAGATTGTTCTACCATTGATTTTTGGGTTGATGTAATTCCTAGAGAAGATATGATAGAAATCCGAAAAAGGGATTACAAATTGACTGATTTTATCTATCATTCACATTTGTTCTTTGAAATTCCTGTTGTGAATATGTTTACTGAAGAACAAATCAAGAAATGGCAAGACTATTGTCTAAGGACCTTAGCAAAAGCCGCTATCTTCAATAAGAAGAAAGCGGCCCAATGGTTAAAAATCAAGAATCTATCTAGCGATTTTGATTAATCAAGTTCCATGTATGCTTCTGCAGGATACTTGTAATCTGGTGCAGTTTTCAACCATGATTTCAACTGTCTAAGCACAGAAATCAACTGGTATGTGTTCCATTTTACACTACCGATGTCTTCTGTATATAAGTTGGCTGGGTCATAACCATCAACACCATAAGTATAAAGTTGTTCCATTGGTGTTAGATGGTAGAAGTGGAATCTACCAGCAGAAAGGTCACTAATGGTCCTTTCTATATCTTCCTTTGCCCTTTTCTTATCGTGACACAATTCTCTTTTTATTACTTGAAGCAATGGTGTCCAGGATGTCTTGTTTTTCTCGTTCTCAAATTGGGCATAGGAATTCATCATTTCGTCAATCTCAATGAATCTGTTAATGTTCAATACAAGCCACAATCTCAATAGTTGAGGTATTAGACGGATGTTCTTTCCTTTTCCAAATCTATCAAGTTCTTCACGGGTAAACTTGGTCTTGAAATTCTTCATTCTCTTATTGTAATTCTCTAGCCTTTCAGCATAGGTTTTCTTTTTCTTTGCCATGTTCGTTTTCTCCATTAAAATAACAGTTAGATTTTGCTAACTGGCGTGGGTTAAATTATATTGATTATATATAATGACTGCAGTTTTAATTTTTTCAAAATTTTTCATAATTATTAAAATAATTTTTAAATTTAGAACTGTTAAACAAATACAAGTCTTGTTCCTCGGAACGAACAGCAATCCAATGTGAGTATCGGTAGAGGGCAAGCCAATAGTGTATGGTCTAGGTACACTCTTTTGGATGGGTACAAAATGTTTGAAGACATTGAACTATCATTGAAATCTAGAAGCGATTGTATAGACTAACAAACTATACGCATGCCCGCCAGTGGTTAAAATGGATATAGTCGGAGTACAGGCTGACCGTCCCGTAAGCCATTTTGTAATTCCAGCGACAGTCGATAAAGCAGTCAAAACAAAAAGACTATTTTGAAGATCTGTTTGTACCAAATTTGGGCAAGCAGCCTTCTAAGCATATCAAACAAAAAATTATTATAACATTAATTATATTGGTTCTCTAAAGAGAACCAATGAAAATCCAAAGGATTTTCATCAACATTTAAATTAAAAGAAATATACACAAGATAACTTTTATTAACTATATTCATATACATGATTTTCATAGAAATTTATCAAGATCAGACATATTTTCAAAGAGCATTGGATGGAAATACATTCAAAATCACAAAATTGTTATTTGAAAAACCAACAAGTTATCAATCTGGACAATATGAACCATTAGAATGTCACAGAGAAGTCACATTTACAATAAAAACAGATATGAATGATGAAGAAAACATCCATTTGGATTTAGGTTATATTGATTACAGCACATACAGAAAAACATTAAATACAGACACAGAGGATAGGACAGTGTATTTGAAGAGATTTGTTTTGTGTAGCGATAATGATAGCATTGTTTATGAAGGAATGAATCAAAATATGAATACTTTGAAAAATCTAGAAAAAGATTTATTAAAGAGAACTGACTATATCCACCAGAGAATCATGAAAGAAATAGAATCTAGCTACAAAATACAGAAAATAGAAGAGCAATTCAAATAGTGGATTCCTGCGAAGATCTTCTCAAGTACGTCTCAGTTAGATAGAAAACTATAAACTATATTACAAATGAAAAATCTCGTTTAAAGGACACTTACTGTGGCCTTTTATGTAAACAAAATTTTACATAAAAACTACAGTTTTCGGTTGCCAAAATGTGCAGTTTTAACTATATTTAATGATGTAAAAAAGAGGTAACAACTATGAAAAAAGAAACAGTTCATTAAACAGAAGATCTCTGCTATTGAAATGGATTTTTAAATATGGAAATTACACGAAAAAATCTTGATAGAATTATTAAGACTGGGAATCTATATTTTCAGGTTCCAGCCAAATTCAGAGAAGGACTAATTCCCATTGATAGTTATAGAAAACTCATCAAGATAGCCAAGAAAAATAGAGAATCTGATCTTATTGAAGATTTTAGCGAGATTT
>Ga0247608_10007598_pt1 | contig 11084 bp, 11 predicted proteins | sample 176DNAGHGlowgp2_FD_193490 | JGI IMG/M metagenome (GOLD analysis project Ga0247608, IMG submission 193490) | Sheep rumen microbial communities from Palmerston North, Manawatu-Wanganui, New Zealand - 1766 DNA GHGlow gp2 | ecosystem: Host-associated > Mammals > Digestive system > Stomach > Rumen ... | reverse complement strand
CTCTACTGCCACTGCTTTTGTTCTTACTTGTGATGATATTTCTAGTCTATATGATGGAATTATGATTACCTGTAAGAATACCAAGGTGGCATCAGCTACAAACTGTACAATTAATCTTAATGGGCTTGGGGCAAAGAGGATATGGCTTTCACAAAGCAATAGTTATTGTACTACTCATTGGGCATTAAATCAGACATATCTGTTTATTTATGATGCCGCCAATGAACGGTGGGAACTGCAACAGGGTAGAGACACGGATGGAAATGATACGTATACAGTTAGACCTTATTATTCACATCCGACTGCCGGGGTTAATGGAATTAAACAGTATAGCTTGTTCGCAAGAACGGCTGACGGTAAATACACAAGCTTTACAACCGATAGCGGCGTGGGTACAAAGACGTTTGATACGGAGACATATTATGACATTCGCAAGATTTTTTACTATAACGGATCTGGTAACGTAGCTGCAGATGCCATAATCGGTAACAACACAATGACATATTCGGTTATTCTCTTCGACTGTCGCTATACGCTTAACGGAGTGACAACCAGTACATCTACGTCCGCATTGGTAGCAAATAAGCCACTGTATCTGATATTTAATAAAGAGGACAACAAATATGGGTGTTTTAAGTTAAAATCACCTTTTTGGACGCAAGATCCCACTACGCTAGAAGACAATGGCAGTAACATATACGTCCTTGTCGGTTACGTATATGATCCATACAGATGTGATCTATTTGTGGACAATCCAGCTTTTCATAGAGTTTATGGAAGTGTTGGGAATGGTCAGTTATTTCCATACACCAGTGCAAATGACATCAATGGCAAAGCCGTGAATGCAGATATATACACTGGAGAACCATTGGTTTATTGTAATGCAAGTGGATCAGATCGAATTAAGGTGGCAAAGTGTGAAGGGTTTGCCGGGGATGGTGCTTCACCGTGTTACATGTTTGTTCACATGGAAAATTCAAATACATATGATGGAGCCATTGCATTGCAAATAAACGACCAAGATTATTTTCCAATTTGGATAAATGGCGCGGCATCTTCTGCAGATAATGGCGAACTTCCAAGTGGACTGTATTTTGTATGCTTCGACGGAACCCATTATCATTTTAACGTAGGTGCAACTTCTCAGATAGGTAGTATAACGGCACCTATGATTCGAGGTGGTACAAATGACAGATTATTTTTGGCTACCAAGTTAGTTACCATTACTGGTTCTTCAAGCGCAACCGGGTTTAAGTTTGATGGATACGGAGGAGGCAGCGGAAATATTTGCCAGGTAATCCAGACGTCTCTTCATGGTGATAATCAGACGGTTTTGGTTAAAGGTAATAAAATTTTAACTAGGGCTAATGATTATTATTTAGGGAACGTAAATGGCACGTCTTCTACTCTGCCTACCATCCATGTATCAAACAATGCTGATGTAGCAACTATAACATTCGATGCAAATGGGAATGTTTATATCAATGGTAAGAAGGTTCTGACCGAAGAAACGTAATGAATAAAAAAATTTTTAAAATTACTAATAAAAAATTATTAAGGAGAAACTTAAATGAAATACATTGTAACGGAAATTCAGAAATTTGACACTGGGGCAATTTCTACCCCATCTTATGCTTATGACGACAGAAATTCTGCTGAAGCAAAGTTTTATTCAATTCTCGCTTCAGCTGCAGTTTCTCAGTTACCAACTCATGCATGCATAATGTATGCCGAAGATGGTGTACCAATCATGAACAAGGCATATTATCACGTGCCAGAAGTTGAGCCTGAACCTGATGAAGATAATAATAATGAATCGGAAGGTTAGTTAATATATCTATAAAACTAAATATTGTCCCCAGAGGTATTTACCTCTGGGGAATTTTTATAGTTGTACAAATTGATCGTATAGATTACCATATTGTTCTTGACGTTCTTGTATCAATCTTTCTTCGTCATCATCAAATACTGAACCAAACATATTTTCTGGTATACTGATAGTAGGTGTTCCGGACTGTATAGCTTCTTGATCAATATGATATTTTTCTGAATATGCATCTCTAGCATCTTTATTTAAAGCTAAGAATATATTAAATTCAGAATTTTCTTTATCTACTATAGCAGATCTAAAGTCTGAATTTAATTTAAATCTACTAGCTTGATCAATAAAGTTTAATTGTCCTTCGACATCAACTCCACCTTGTTCTTCAGGAACTTCTTCTCTAGTAGCATATTCTATATCTAATTCTTGTAATGCTTGACTTTGTTCAAGTGTAGACTGTTCAATTTCTACATCTTCATCAGTTCTAATAGTATTCTTCTTAATACCATATCTTTCTGCTAGATTCTCACCATCATACCAAACTCTTAAAGCATGTAAGTAAGCAAATACTTGATCATCATGATTAGGATAAATAGCTTGTACTTTACCTCTCTTATCTACCTCAAGAGATTGTAATTCAGATAAAATAATCTTAGATATAAATTTATCCTTATGCATTTCTACACGCTCATATAATAATTCTATCATACGAGCTCTTACTTCTTTAGTAGAATCAGTACCATATACTTTAACTCTAGCTTTCTTCTGAGCTACATGAACACCATTGAAAGATTCTTCAAATACTTTATCTTTAATCTCATAGTATAAGTTTTTCTTAATAGATGTTTTACATAACCTCTGTAATACAGCTATGCCAAAACCCAAATATTTATATATAGACGCAACTCTATATACTCTAGTTAATTCTAGACACTCTCATTACAAGACGTGTGTAGATCATTTGTACATCCTATTTTCATAGGAGCAGGATTTTTCTTCCACCATTAGCTTGTGGTTCTACTCTCCCGTCAGGAGATGATCGTTGAACGTATTACATAAATTTTTGATTATAGAATTTAGTAAAAGAAATATGATGAGAAAGATTACTTCTTTTTATATAATATCCTTTATATTTTCCTTCTCTAATTGGTGTTTGTCTAAAGATATAATTTCTTATAGATGAATCATTCCCAAATCCAATTTCTTCTAAAACTTCTTTAATACCACAACATATAATGCTATCTTTATCATTATATATTTCATATAATCTACTATTATCTGGTTTTGGAACTTTATTTAAACCATCTCTAATAGCTTGAGCATTATTTTCCGAATAAGTTCCCCATACTAAATTTGAATAGTGAATATTTAAAGGATTATTATCTTTATGCAGTACAATCGGATAGTTATTTGGATTAGGTACAAAAGCTGTAGCAACTAATCTATGTAATAAATATCTTTCTCTATTACCATTACAAGATAAATCTATCATATAATATCCACTATTATTTATATAAGGAGATAATTCATGATTTGTTATAGTATTAATTACGTTACCATATTCACTAATAATAAATCTATTATCAAAAATATTAAGTGTTCTCCATTCCATATAATATTCTCCTTTAAATATAAATTATATAGAAGGTTATCACTGTAATTATTTATGTAATTTCGCTGCTAAATAAAGGCTTTTCAATAAGCTTTAGGTTCTCACCATGACTCATCTTACCACTTTTTTCTGTTTTCACTCTATCGCACTTATTCTTACGAATTATGCTGTAGCAGGTAAGCTCTTGACCTTCTTCTTAGCAATTAACCCTGGGAAATATAATACTTGCGTATTATACTGAGGTTGCTGAAAAGCTACTCCATTGCGCTCGATATTTACAATACTATTTGGCATATATTTAGTTACTAATGTATATACAAGATCTGCTAGATCGTCTGCTGATATATAGTTACAGTTAAAATCTGCTACTACTTTAGTGGTTCTACTATCTAGAATTACTATACTAGAACTATCATGATATAATGCACCAGATACATCAACACCAATAATAGGAGGATATCTTAAGTCAATATCTTCATATACATTAAATTGATATTGCTGTCTCTTACCAAAGAAAATAGTTCTAATAGGATCTCTACAATACATAGCAATTCTATCTAATTGCTCTTTGCCAAACGGGTTATTATCAGATGTTTGAGCCCATTCTAGTAATACTTCTCGTCTAATCTTTCTCCAATCTTTTTCCATACCGATTACCATTTCTTTCAAGTAATCAGCACCTCTACCTAATTGAGTATAACTGAAACAAATCATCCAGAAGTCAGAGTTAGTATTAGAATTCTTTAATTCTCTTAAATCTGTATCTGATAAAGCATAATATCTATCATTCCAAGGTGTAGCATTATTTCTTAAATTGAAACATGCTAATCCTTCTTGAGTGGTTAAATCACCAGGTGTTGTAGATATATTAATACCATGATGGGCTCCTACACTGGTTGCTACTTTAGAAGCTGTTGAATATGCAGGATATACAGCAGCATATACTACTTTATTATATGGCATGAAGGCATACTCATCCATATAGATAAATGTACAGGTTTTACCACGTCCTATTGAATCAGCTTGAGTAGCAGATCTGGCTGATGGTAAAGTGATAACAGCATTACCATTTAAGATATTAGTAATAGTTTCTGCTGTATTGGGAACTTTGATCTTTTGTCCTTTCTGACCATAAGATTCAGGACGCATTTGAAGATATTCTGGTAAATTATCTCTCAGCATCTTCATAGTAGCTAAGTTATCTTTAGAACCTTTATGCTCTTTATGGAAGAATAATATCTTTGAGTTCTTTGATGCAAAGTTATATACCCATAAATAACATACAGCTGAAGCTGTGGTTTTACCAAACTGACGTGGTAACTCTATATAAGTATTATAATCTCTTACAAATAGATATATAAGAGCCATATTACCACGATGTAATTTAAATCTTTCTGCACCAGCAGCTGTAGATACTCTTACACATTCTCTAACAAAGAACCATATATTTCTAGAACATTCTACTGCAATTTTTAGCTTTAATTGTCTAGGTAATCTAGGATCAAAAGGATCTACTCCTATTAAATCCTGATCATACAAACGCAACATGAAATTAGCTTTTTCTTGAGGTATACCAATATTAATTAGATAATAATACATATCTATGAATGAAGTATTGGTAGTTTCTAAAGCTACATGATACTTAGGTTGTGTAAATATAATAGTATTTGATACAGGCATCTTAATTTCCTCCTTTCTTATAAGGATTTACTTAAATGTGCCAAAATTAATATTTATCTTAGTTATATATTATAATATTATATAATACACAATTTCTATAATAAGAAAGGAGAAAATATGAAAACAGAAAACAAAAAGAAAGTTCAAGATGCATTGAATTGGTGTAAAAATCATTTAAACAACGGTACATTATTTGTAAAATTATCTAACAGATTGTTTAAGCAATTTGCTCAAGATGATATTATGGTTTGTAGATTTCTGCAATCTTTTGAAACAGGAATTGATGTTATAAAAGATAATACAATACCATTTAATGTAGCTGCTGTTTTTGATCATTCGTATAATTTTATACCTTCTGAATTTACTATTTTTCTACAAGGATTTAATTCTTGTAGAAAAAATGGAAACGAGAGATTAGTTTTATTAAGAGATTATATAGAAGATACTAATAATGATTTTCATTATGTACTTGATTTATCTGATGAAGATTTTACTAATGATGCTGAAATCAGATTTTTCAGTATGTGCAGATTTAAAGAATTTGAGAAAACAACTCAAAATGCATTTATTCAGTTTGGTGATCTAAAAGATAAAAATAAAGGAGAATAATCATGAAAGAAGAAAACAAAGAAAAAGTAAGAGCTCTAAATAATTGGTTTTATAAGAATAATACAGATGAAAGATTATTATTCTTAAAAGTTTCTGACGAATTAGCAACAGAAATCAGAAAGAACTGCAAGGAGATCTTTCTTACTATGAAAGATTCTAATAAAGATGCTATAGATAATGTATTTGGATTTGTTATTTCTATGGTATTTGGATCGGATAAGGATAAGAATGGTTACAATGATAAGATCAACTATTTGTTGAATTTTGCATTAGTACCTGATAATTCTTCCAGAAAATCTGTAAGATTTATGAATCATACAGAGATCTATGAAGAAGGAGATCCTTGCATGTATATGCTTGATCTTACAGAAGATTTCTGCAAAGATGCAGGAATTAAATTTATTATGCTTGGTACTTATGATGAATTTAAGAATGCTCCTTTATGTGCATTACAGGTTGGTAATTTATAAAAAGAAATCCCTAGAGCATTATACTCTAGGGATCTTTTATTTTTTAATTATTATTATGGATTAGTAGGTTCAGGCTCATCAACACCACTCAGATCTTCATTGGGATCACTGTTGGGATCGTCAGTATTGTTTGGATCGTCGTTGTTATTGGGGTCCTCATTGTTGTTAGGATCTTCAGGATCGGGATTCTCAGGATCTGGATCAGGGTCCGGGTCAGGATCTGGTGTGGGATCAGGATCAGGATCGGGAGTAGGATCGGGATCAGGAGTAGGGTCTGGATCTGGATCAAGGTCCGGTTCGGGTTCCGGATCTGGATCATAATCAGGATACAGTTCATCAAAAGCCTGTTGTTTCAGATACCTATGATAAACCTTAGGATAAGGATAAACGATTGCACTATACCATGCACCTGCTACAGGAATATATCCAGGTCTAATTACAGCGGCAGCACTCATTTTTATTTTCCTCCTCTTTATATAGATTTTTGTATTTACAATGAAATTATTTCATTATATAGATGTTTTAAATTGATTTAGTAAGAAGTATTATGTTAAATATGTATATTTATAAATTGTATTTCTCTTTATACTCTTTCCATTTTGTTTCAAAATTATAATCTACTACTGCCCAAGGAGACTCTAACCAAGGATAATCTTCAGGTAACCATGCTCTTCCATAATATCCCCAATTAGTACCCCAGCTATTTTGTATTCTCCAATATAATTTACCATCAATTTCTTTATAACCACAGATTACTATTGCATGACCACCATAGTTATTAGTATCTTTATTATATTGAATAATTTGATTTTCGTCAGGTTTATAAAAACTATCATAAACCCAAATACCACCTACTACACCACCTAATTCTACTATAGCAGATTTTACAGAAGTTCTATCTGTGCATTGATAATAAGAACTAATAGCAAATGGTTTAGCCATCTCTGTCCATTTATATTTATTTCTCATAAATTGTAATTTACAATCATTGTAGCTATAGAAACCAGGAAATTCAGAATAAGGAATAGATCCTTCTTTACCTTTTTTGCATACAGATCTTAGATACATTCCTTCAAACTCTTCTCCAGGCAATCTATTAGCATAATTAAAACTAGGAGAAAAAGGTTGATCTATACCAGAACCGCCTTTTTGTACATTAGATTCTTGCATAAATCTTACTAGATTATAAGAACAAGCAGCACATTCTTCAGAATTTCCTTGATCATATACAAAAGGTGTCATAGGAGATTCATAAGCAGCTGGTAATTTATTTTTTAATCTAGCAGATTTACAAGGAACCAAATCGGAATACTTATAATCTCTACTATCATATGGAGATTGTATAATACCATTCATTTGTCTTTTTCTAATTTCCATTTTATTATCTCCTTAACTCATATCTTCATCTTCATCACATTCAGCATCAGATGGCAAAATTACACTAGCTTGTAACTTTTTATCTAAGTAGTCACTAATAACTGAGAAAGAAATCTTAATAGAATTCTCAACTCCAGCTTTAATAATATAACCACCAATAACAGCAATAAACATATTAAAGATCTCTGTAATATATGTATCTAAAGAAGCTAATTCACCAAATCTAATGAAATTAGATATGATCATAGACATAATGAATAGGTTTGCAATTACAAAGATAATAAAAGCTACTTGTACTACATTCTTTGTAAAACTAATAGTCCAATTAAAGAACTTAAAAGAATTAGCAACGGTCTTATTCTTTTCATTATCTTCTACAAATTTCCAATCTTTATTAGGTTTAAAGAACTTTGTCATGTTACTTACCTCCTTTATATATAATTATTTAAATGTCATGTATTAATACTACATTTTATCCATATATAATATTAATGTAAATAATAATAAATCACTGAGGAGTATACCTCTATAAAAAACAGAAAGGACATGCTTATGACATATAACAAAATTTCTTTTACAGGATCTACAGTTGCACTTATCGGCTCTACAAAATATAAGACCAGATTTATGGATCTGGCAAAAGAGCTGGAACTCAAGGGAGCAACTGTTACTCATACACATTTATTTTCACATTATGATGGGTATGAGCTAACTAAGGAAGAGTTAGAGCAGGCAGAGCGTAACGGTGAAAGTAGAATTAACAAAGCTGATTATGTTATAGTAATTTCTCCGGATGGATGTATTGGAGAAAATACTATGAAAGAAATTCGTTATGCTGCAAATAGTCAAAAGACTATTGTATTCTACCCAATTAAAATTGGAACCCATAATGGAGTGTTTCATGCAGATGATGTTCTATCTGTTGCTCTTATTAAGTGGTACTATTTTAATAAGTTGCAAACCTATATAACAGGTACTGATTTGAAAAAATATCTGGATGATTACAATGTTAGATTTGAATTTGAAGTTATCCGCACCAGAGATACTGATAAACTCAATCAGTGTGATTGGGTTGTCGACGTCTTTAATGGTAACGAAGATGTAATCGATGAGATCAATAAGAAGTATTACTTTGATCATCATCCGGATGATAACAAGTATTCAAAGTTTTATCCGAATGGTATCAAAATGGCTGCTTGCGGTAAGGTTGCATCTTATATCTTCAAAGATAACCCTGCTAAACTAAAGTTTCTCAGAGAAAATCTGCTTTATGCAGTGGAAGCTCAGGATAATGGTCAGGACATTTCGGAATTTGGAAAGTACTATAATCCAATTTCATTTGTTCATCTCATGAATCCTTTATGGAATGAAAGAGTACTTGTTTTTGATACATCAGAACAAACAGCATTCACCAAAGCAGTAGATATGGTTTATGATGTTCTTGTTCGAATATTAAATTCATATGAAGCTGCTAAGGAAGCAGAAATTCAATTGGATAATTATATTGATGATGCCATCAAAAAAGGAGATGGCATTCTTTATATGTGTAATTATTTCAATTCTTGGATTGGTAAAGTGCTTACTTATAATGCATCAGTAGATGATAATCACAAAATCTATGCAGTGGTCTATCCAGACATCGATACTGGATTTGTGGTTCGTAATATACCGAAATCTAATGGATCATTTGAAGCGTTTGGATATTTTCCTGAATCATGGAGAGGTCTAAAAGGTAAAGAACTATCCAAAGAAAGTGGTCTTGATGCTATCTTTTGTCATGTGTCTGGATTTATGTCCAAATGGAAGTATAAGGACGATGCTTTCGTAGCAGCTGAAATTCTTGTAACTGCTTCTAAGAATGCTTCTATGAAAAAGCAAGAGATTCCTATCCAGCAGTAATATCAATCCCCAGAGGCTAATACAGCTCTGGGGAGCTTTTTCTTTTTGTAAGATTAATGTCTTTTCACATAATCATAATATGCCTATAACGATAATTTGAGTTTTTATAAAATATGTATAGGAGATGAATGTTATGAGTAGAATATTTAAACCAAGAAGAGCTAATAAATCTTCTGCTAAGACTCCTAGTGGTAGATTAAAAAATTTAATTCTCGAAGAGGGAGAATTTATGATGTTGAAGGATGATACATCCGCCAACAGTAATTATGAATTTTATGTTGGAGATGGTACAACTACTCTATATGATCTTCCTCCTGCTATTACAGGTGGATCTGCATCTGAAAGTGTTGTTATTGTGCCGGATACTTCTTCTACTTCTGCTGAAGCTATTAGTCATATAGTTTCTGGATCTTTATTGGGAAATCTTATAGGATCTATTAAGCAGGCTTTAACTAAGATTAATTCTGAAAAAGCTAATGTAAATCATACTCATACTGGTTATGCATTAACTACACATAATCATGATGATAGATATGCTAGATTAAATAATAGTACTACTTTCTCTAATGAGATTAAATTAAATGAAGGTGCTAGTACTGGTACTTATCCTAGAATTAATTTTGCTAGAATTACTAGTACAGCTCCAGTTAAAATTGAATCTCAAACAAATGATGGAGTTACTATAACCTCTCCCAGAATTTATTTCGAATCTAGAACCAATAATAATCAATATCAACAAGGTAATGTATATTTTTCTAACGATAAAGTTCATATTAGTACTGTATCTGGCACCAGTACATATCATACAACTACAGTTGCTACAGCAGATGGAGCTAATATTGAAAGCTTAGATAGTAATAATACTGCTCAGAATACTAATTTATATCTATATAAAGATGATGGTAATAATCATACTGGAGCTAGTAGAGTACTTACAGAAGCCAATTTTTCATTATCTGGTGATGTATTAACTATAACAACTTCATTCTAATATATTCCCATAGGGTAACTCCTATGGGAATAATTTTATTATCTTTTCACAATAATATAAATCCGAAATAATTATATGTAGGAGGTTAAAATAATGAAATGGCAAATTCTTAAGCCAAGAAGATCTATTCGAAATTCTGTAAAACAAGGCTCCAAAAAGAACATTGTTCTTGAAGATGGAGAATTAATGATTGTCCGTAAGACTGCTGATAGTGCTCAAGCAAAAGGTGTTAAATCTGATATCTATATTGGTAATGGTGCTACCACTATGGAAGAAATGAAACCTGCTGTATATGGTGATACATCTGAAGAACCTATTGATATAACAGCAGATGCTTCTTCTGATGCTAGTGCAGCATTAAATAAAGTTACCAGTGGTAAACCTTTGTCAGAATTAATAGGTTCTTTAAAGAGAGCTGTAGAACTTGGTGGAACTGGTGGCGGAGGCGGTGGAGATGTTGATATTGACTACTCTGCTTTCAAAACTAAAGTTGCTAAATCTGAAACTAATGGTAATTTATTGGTAGATGAAGAAGAACTTGGTATTTATGATGACCAAGAATTACAAGCCAAATCTTCTACAGATCAGACTTTTATTTATAAAGAAGATGGTGCTTCAATCGCT
>Ga0247608_10007596_pt1 | contig 11086 bp, 9 predicted proteins | sample 176DNAGHGlowgp2_FD_193490 | JGI IMG/M metagenome (GOLD analysis project Ga0247608, IMG submission 193490) | Sheep rumen microbial communities from Palmerston North, Manawatu-Wanganui, New Zealand - 1766 DNA GHGlow gp2 | ecosystem: Host-associated > Mammals > Digestive system > Stomach > Rumen ... | reverse complement strand
TAGGCGTTATGTCGATGCTAAATCATACGTTAAAGAAAAAGAGGACAGCCGCGGAAAACTCCGATATGATGCATCCGTTGCCGACTTAATGAGTGCAAAGGGCGCAAAATCTTATGAGCTTTTAGCTGCCATATTAGAGGAAGGAGAAAAAAGAAGCAATGCCGAAGCACAGAAAGAAGCTGACACAGCAGCCGCAGTTGAACGGGGCTATACAAACGGTAAAGCTCAACTTGATAATCAAAGGGCAAAGGCAGGAAGTTGACTGTTATGTCTACAGATATACAGAAATAGGTCAGGAGCTTCCGGCTTTTCCGCTGGGCGGTGATCCGGTATCTATTAAAAAGATTGTCAACGGAGAGCGGCAGGAAAGCTTGTACCTGCCTTTATATTGCGGTTTTGACATAGAGACTACAAACATAATCACTGAAGATTCAAAGGCTGCATATATGTATCATTGGCAGCTTGTAATTGCTTCTAATGAAATAGGCTTTATATATTTAGGCAGGACATGGACAACTTTCAAAGATATTTATTATCGGATATGTCATTTTTATCATTTAGGCCCGAAGTACAATAATAGAAAGCTGCTTGTCTGGGATGCAAATTTAGGTTTTGAGTTCCAGTTTTTGCGCAAGCGTTTTCTATGGGATAGTGAAAATTTCTTTGCACGTGAAGAAAGGCATCCTCTGGCAGCTCCGACAATAGACGGTTGGGACTTCCGGGAAGCTTTGAGCATATCCGGCGGAAGTCTTGCACAGCTTGCTAAAGATTACTGCACTACCCAAAAGCTTAAAGGTGATCTTGATTACAGTATTTTAAGAACGAGTAAGACACCATTATCGGAACAGGAAGAGCAATATTGTATTAATGATGTTGCAATCCTTGCCGAATGGAGCAGCTTTATTTTTGACAGATATATCTACCCTGACAAAAAGATCCCGTTGACAAAAACCGGGCTGCTCCGGTCAGAAGTCAGGAGTGAATTAAAAAGTCTTTTAGACTTCCAGCAAATAAAAACATACAAGCAGTTAATCAAAGCTTGTTTTCCCAATATGGAAACTTATCAATATTGGTTCAGGTGGCTATTTCGTGGCGGTTATGTACACGCAAATATAACAAATGTTGGCTATGTGATAAAAAATGCGCTGGGTGAAGATGAAACGTCAGCTTATCCGGCATGGATGAATTTCGGCTATTATCCGGGCACGCCTTTCGTAGCCGTATATGACACAGAAAACCTTGAAAAGTATATCAATGAAAAATGCTGCATAATAACCGCCGTATTTCATAATATTGAGCGCAAGACATCCATATCTTACGAAAGCAAGCATAAATGTATTGAGCTTGAAAAACCGCTGATCGACAACGGCAGAGTAGCTAAAGCTGACCGTATGAAAGTAGTATTAACAGAGCTTGATTATAAACTTTACAAAGAGCTTTACACATGGCAGCATATGGAAATTGTATGTCTATGGGTTTCAGACAGGATCAGGCTGCCAAAGTTTATTTTAAACGTCCTCAACCGGCATTATCTGAACAAAGCCGGAATGAAAAAAGCAGGGCTTTCCGGTACTCCTGAATATGCTATAGAAAAATCAGGAGTAAATGCAGCTTATGGCCTTATGGTTACCAGAATGGAGCTGGACAAAGTGACATATACTGATGACTGGGAGATCGTGGAAAATGAGCTTGACTTTGCGTCAGAAGCATCAAAACAGATCCTTTTACCGCAGTGGGGCATATGGGTGACAGCACATGCACGATGGGCGCTATTTCAGCCGGGGTTACAGATCATCAAAGAGCTGGGAACGGAATATATAATATATAATGATACAGATTCTTACAAATGCAGACAGCATCCGAAAGTATTAGAGATTTTTGAAACTTATAATAAATGGATTGCCAAAAAGCTTCAGGCGTGCGGACTGACAGATCCGGCGTTTGATGATCTGGGCATGTTTGACTTGGAGAGCCCGAATATTACCCGTATAAAAACACTGGGTGCAAAAAGATATCTGACCGAAGAAGACGGCAAGATTAAAGCAACCGTTGCCGGGATGCCAAAAGCATCAATATTAAAAATCAAAGGCGATCCTTTTGATGCATTTGACATTTTAGGCATGAAGTTAGAAGCTGAAGTTGCTGATAAGAACAGTATACATTATGAAGATACGGAAACAATCTGGAAAGCTCCGGACGGTATCACCATGAAAGAGCTGTCAAGCGCTTGTATATTCCCGATATCGTTTAGTATGAAGCTTGATAAATTTTACAGAAGTTTCATCGAAGCGGATCTTGAAGAAAGGAGAGTATTATGATAATACTACCTGAGGAGATAAAATATATTGACGATAAGCCGGCAAACGGCATCATAGTCGACTGGAAGAAAGTCTTTGCATTTTATGACAAATTGAAAGTCCCGAAAGGCAATTACAATCCTTCAAAGGAGCTTAATCCGACAGAAGCCGAATGGTTTATACTGATATCATCCAGAAGCACCGGCAAGACTACAAACCTATTGCTGATAGGCCTAATACTCTTTCTTATGTACGGCATAACAATACCATATATCAGGCAAAAGTCCGATATGATAGCAAGACAGAATATAGAAAAGCTTTTTGAAGTTATCCGCGCTTACGGATATATTCAGGAGCTCACCAATGGAGAGTATAACAATGTATACTTCTTTGGCCACAAAATGTATTTATGCAGCATAGACGAAAACGGCAACAGAGCCAGACGGTCAGAAGCATTTTTATACGCCCTTGATCTGACGCAGAATGAAGTATATAAATCGTCTTTGAATATGCCGACAGGCGACTTTATTATCTTTGATGAATTTATAAGCAGCACATATGCAAACAACGAGTTTGTCACATTGTGCGACTTGCTGAAGACAATACTTAGAGACAGACTGACCGGAAAGATATTTTTACTGGCCAATACAACAAATTATTATAATGAATATTTAAGAGAGTTATATATTCAGGATGAAGTTTTAAAAGTCGGAGAAGACGAGCCCTTCATAAAGCTCACAAAGAAAAAAACAAGGATCTTTGTGCATCTGATATCCAACAGAAACAAACAAAGGGCAAAGGTAAACACTTTATACTTCGGCTTTGACAATCCGAAGCTTGGCAGTGTTACCGGTGGAAGCTGGGCAGTTGATTCTTATCCTCATTTCTTTAGGGATGAAGAAAGGGAGCTTGTGAGCAAAGACTTTTATATTGTATACGCCGGCAAAATTTTACAGCTTGACTATTATATCAGCCCGACTTTGGGAGAGCATATCTTTGTACATGATGCAGTAAAGATAAACGATAAGGCCAGACGCATTTACACGGTAGGGGAAATATCCGACAGAAAACAGGCCTATAAATTCGGCAGTTTGCCTATTGATAAAAGGATTTGGAAACTGTATAATGCTAATAAGTGGTATTATTATAACAATGACATCGGCTTTACTGTTGATACATACGTCAACAAAGCAAATAAATTATGAGTGCTCAAATAGAGCGGAAAGGAGCCAATTATGGCAGGAAAAAACAACACAAAGAAGAACACAGCAGAACAGGCAGAGCAGGAGAACGGAAAAGTTTATCTTGCAGGCACGATCACAACGGCAATGTATGGCAAGCGTACTTTTGCAAATGGCAAGAGCGACAAGAACGAAAAGTACCGCTTATCGATGAAGCTTACAGCTGAATCAATGGACAAACTGAAAAAAGCAGCAGAGCCCTTTTATGTTGACGTGGAAGACAAATGGATGCCCGACTGGCTGACTGAAGAGACAGACAAAGACGGCGGATATATCAATCTATCATCCAATTATGATATCCGCACCGGTGAGTATGTCAACGGTGCAATAGTTGACATGGGCGGAATGAGCGACTACGTAGCTGATAACGGCGGAAACATTAACGGCAGCAAAGCAGTTGTGCTTGTTATCATCAAACCCGGCGCAATATATCCCGGAGCGCTTCTTATTAAAGAGCTGCATAAGGTAGATATCGGCAGCATGTTCGACGCCGATGATGCTGATTTCAGGGCAGTATTTGACGGGGACGATTTACCTTTCTAAAGTTTTAGTTGACAAAATTAAATAATTATTATACTATGAGTGTAGAAAGATGTTGTTTTTCTACACTCATTATTTTTGAAAGGAGAAAATTTATATGTCAGTTGAATTTTTAAACAGTAATGCTGTTTATTCGCTTGTAAGTGAAGCTTACAAGCAGGCAGTCGGCGAAAAAGCAGTTGCTACACAGTCACTTGCTGACTTTATTGACGGCGGTATCGCTCACGATGATCTGGGCAAATATCGCGAACAGTTCACAAAGGCTCTTATCCTTAACGGCGTTAAAACCGTTTACATGGACAGCCTTTACAAGAGAGCAAAGTCTTATGGCTTCCGTGTTGAAGATATGCAGTTTAAGGCAATCCTTCAGGCGGTTACTATCACAGCTCCCGAGGTTCAGGCGGCCCATAACTGGAAGACCTTCACAGACGGCGACAGCATCGGCACATACAATATTAAGCTTCCACAGGTTGATGCTACACTTTACGGAAAGACTTCGAGCTGGGAGCTCCAGTATGATATCACCGGCACACAGTGGGATGATGCATTTACTTCCGAAGCGGAAGTTGAAAGCTTTGTCGGAGCTATCCGTCTTGCGGTTGCTAACGCAATCGAAGCACATGACGAAGAGCTTGACGATGTATTAAGAAATGCTTTGATAGCTGATTGTATAAAGAATGATGCAAAGGTAACTGCTCATTCTTTGAGCGTTGTTGATCTTCGCAAGGCTTACAACGAAGAAATGGGCGGAAGCATTTCAACAGCTTCAGAGTTCTTGGCAGATGCTGACTGCTTGAAGTTCATGAGCCGAAAGCTGACCGAGTTCAAGGATTACTTTAAGAAGATGTCAAAACTATTCAACATCAGCCAGCGTGCAACCTTCACACCTGAAGACAGAATTAAGCTTCAGATCTTAGGCTATGCAGAGCAGGCATTCAATTCAGTAGTGCAGTCCGGGACTTTTCATGAGATTTTTACATCACTTCCGGGATATGAAACAGTGCCCTATTGGCAGGGTTCAGGCCTTCAGGATGCAGACAGTACAGCCCTTTCGTTTGATGAGCTGTCAAAGATATCTGTTACTGATGATAACAATGTTTCAACTACAGGCGTAGGCATTGTAGCGCTCATGGCTGACCGCTGGGCAGTGCTTCACGGAGTAAAGGAAAGACGTACAGCAACAAAATACCATGAGCCCGAAGATATCCTTCAGACCTTCATGCAGTTCCGTGACTTCAGGGCAATACTTCCTACACAGAATGCAGTTGTCTTTGTTATTTCAACCACTCCAAGCGTTACGCTTGACAGAAACGAAGCTACAGTTGAAGCCGGAAAGACCGTAACTTTAAAGGCAGGCACATATCCGGCAGGCGAGACGGTAACATGGTCAAGTGATGATACATCAACCGCCACAGTTGCAGCCGGAGTTGTTACAGGTGTTGCAGCAGGCACAGCTACAATTACAGCTTCGATCACAGTAGGCGGAACAACTTACACAGATACTTGCGAGGTAACAGTTACAGCAGCCGCTGCTTCGTGATGATCTCATAATGCATGTAAACTCCAACAAGAGGGGCAGGGGATATAAAGTCCCTTGCTCCTTTTGTTTAGGAAGAAAGGAAAAATATGAATATACTTGAAGATCTTAAGAGACTACGAAAAGAAAATATTCCATATACAAAGCTTGCACTTAAAGAGTATATAGTTGACATTATGGAAAATTTCTTCTTTTCTATGTTTGAATATAAAAATTTTCCGGCATCCATGCCGAAGGAATATGCAGAAAAATACTTCCTGTATTATGGGACTTGCGCAGCTGACAAGATACCGGAAAAATATAATACCGGATTGTACAAGGGCGATGCTGTTTTCCTTAAAGCAGATCCTTCAGACGAGCCGGACGTTTACGGCGTAGGAAGCAAAGTAATACTTACCAGTATGAACGGATATAACGAGATAAAGGACTTTGACAAGGTTGCCTTTGGCTGGAATAATTCAGCGCACACAAATTTAAGACAGTTTATATGTCTTGTATCAGATGCCCTTACTAATGCTCTTGTATCACTTCGCAGCGGTGTGAGCTATTCAAAAAATCACCCTATCTATAAGGCAACGGACGACAAAGAAGCAGCAGCTTTAAATAATTACTGGAAGACAGTCAAAGATTCGGACGGCGACGATGATCTTGCAATCGCGTCGAAGAATATCCTTGATGAGCTGGAAGGCATTACTTCCGGAGCTGCTCAGAATGTAATCAATCTTTCTGATCCGCTTAATTCTGACAAACTGCAATATGTCGACCGAGTTATTGACAGTATGATCCGCCGTTATTTTTCACTTTACGGCCAGAGCGTGCAGGGCGGAAACAAGCTTGCGCAGGAGAGCGTTGACGAAGTGAACGGGTACACAAGCACAAGTTTTATATTGCCTAATGACATGCTTTATCAGCGCAAATTGTGGCGTGATAAAATGAAAGCTTTAAAATTAGTCCCTGAGGATGCAGACATTGATTTCAGCACAGCGTGGAAAATTGAAGAAATAAAATATAAAAAGGAAGCTGAAGCTGAAGAAGTAACAGAGCAGGAGCAACAGCCGGGTGAACAGAAAGGAGAGCCGGAAAATGAGTAAAGTATTTTATAAGCTGGAAGACATTGAAGACTTTGACGGTATTCAAAATTTCTTTGCTGGCCAGGGAACACCCACATATAAAGAAAATGCAGCGCCCATTACTTTGTGGAACGAAGAGCAGTTTGAAGATGTTTTTGAAAAGCAGAGCGGCAAGTCCTTATTTGTCAAAGAGACTGATGATCCATGGGGAGCTTTTAAAAATAAATATACACAGTGGATGCGCAGAAATAGTGGCTTTATAGCTAATCAATTAGCAGCACTGCTTGAAAAATACAATCCGATATATAACTATGACCGGCACGAAGTTTATAGCGGATCCGATACACAGCTTAAAACTCCCGATGGATGGAAAACTACAAAAATAGAGACGCCAACGGGATGGAAAGAGACAGTGACACAGACGCCAACGGGATGGAAAGAGACAGAAACCCAGACGCCTACCGGCTGGCAGGAACAGAATACAAAGACGTATGAGCAGTATCACGAGACGGAAACACAGACGCCGACAAACTGGGAAAAGACGGAAACACAGACGCCGACACAGTGGCAGAAAAGCAATACAGATAGTTTTACAGACTATCACGAGACAGACACCCAGAAGCCGACAAACTGGGAAAAGACTACACAGACGGAAGGCGGAAGCAGCGCAAACGGCGAAGCCACACAAAATCAGATCATACCTTTTGACGGTTCGGACTTCGCTAATGTTTCAAAATCAACTACCCAGAGACAGCAGAATATCAAAGAAACACAGGGCGGCACTTATGAAACTGATAAAACAATAACCGGCACAAAGTCGCATACAGAGACACAGAGTGGCACATATCAGACAGTTACCGCTCAAGATGGTACCTATGAAACCGACAGGACAAAGACGGGCACAGAGACGGACACAAGGACACAGAGCGGCACGTTTAAGACCGAAACGGAGCACACGGGAACGTTTAAGACTGAGACGGAGCACACAGGTACCAGATCGGAGACGGAAGAGCAGACCGGCACGCTGGAAGATAAAACAACCTATGGCAAAATGGTTAATATTGAAGGTAATATCGGCGTGACAACTACAGCAGAAATGATTAAGCAGGTACTTGAATTATATGATGTTGATTTTATTGACCGATGGATCACAAAGTTTATTGACAGCTGCTGTGTATATGTATAAAAGAGTAATTTTATTGGAAAGGTGGTGTAATAATTGGCTGAAATAATTGTAAATAATGATTATAGATACAAAGGAATGTATCAAAATTATTCAGCAAGTTTGGATAGTAATATTGATTGGGAACCAGTGACAGAAAACGCTGATAGTAATAAATATGTTCAAATAAATAATGTAAAATTTTATAATTCAGCGGCATTAGTTACAAGTAGTCAAATAATTTTCTTTATTGTATCTGAGCAATCGGGATATTTTAGGTTTAAATATACTTGGGCATCATCTTCATACAGTTATGCAATAACAAGAAGTAGTGACAATGGTTTATTCGGGCCGATAGTAGATGATTTTCATGTTGATACTGAAGCTGGTGTTACTATTTATTATACTGATTATCGTAATTTCAGTAATAACAATTATAATATTGTTGGACTACCAATATTTAATAATCCAACCGATTATGTAAATTATATTTGTAACGCAACAACACCGCCATATAATTGGCAAAGTGTACCATCAATTAGCGGTAAAAATGGGATTTCATTGTTAAGTCATGTGAGAGACGACAGTATACTTACCGGGCAGGACATAAGCAACCTGACACCGGCACAGGTTAAACTTGAAGGTACAACACAGATTAGCAGCTTGATTGCAAATGTGCCTATCGGCAAAGCTGTCAAGGCTATTTATGCTGGCAAAGTTGACTTTTTAGGAATACTGAAAGACAACAGCGCTTCAAGTACTGTAAGGATTAGCGTTGCTGGCAATAATGTTTATTTATCATCATTTATCAGTCAAAAGAATTATATCGGCTTTATTATTGATGACGAAAACGAAGTTGCAAAGCTTTCATATATAATGCCGATATATGACCCGATAACTGAAATATTAGATCATTACGAAATGCATGTTTCCTCTGACGATGAAACAGAAATGCATAATATATGGCTGTTCATCCATTCGCACATTGACAATGAAGACGATAACCCCGAAAATAATGAAGCTGACGAAGGAACACCGGACAACTACCAGCCGGATATTGCAATAACAGGAATTACAAAACCGGCTTACGGTGCAATTGACACAGGCTTTACAACAATGTACCGCATGTCAAAAGGTGAGCTGCAGAGACTCAGTAATTTCTTATGGACTGACAGCTTTGTTTCAAATGTTAAAAAGTTTTTCAATGACCCGCGTGAAATTATTGTTGGCTTGTCAATCATGCCGGTTTTACCTGATACGGAAGAAACACCGGGCAGCGAAGTCAAGGCCGGCGGAATTTCAACAGGCGTGTACGGCTTAAAGCTTACAGATCAGTACAAGCTTGAAACATACGGCGTAATTAAAGTAAAAGCAGAAAAAGGCAACTTCTTAGATTATGCACCGTATACACAGGTGACAGCTCATTTGCCTTTTGTTGGTGCTCACTCGCTGGATGTTAACGACGTTATGGGCAAACAGCTTGCTTTAAAGTATATATTTGACTTTTTGACCGGTTCATGCGTTGCCGAAATTGATGTGTACGACGATGAAGAAAAAGTGCTGAAGCCTCGTTATTTCTTCGGCGGCTCATGCGGAATACAAGTTCCTTCAAGCTCCGAAGACTTCAGCCGTATGTATTCAAGCATACTTTCAGCAGGCGCAACACTGGGCAGCGCACTTTCAACAATTGCAACAGGTGGACTGACAGCGCCTTTGCTTTTGGGTACTGCATCAAACATGCTTTCAAACGGTATGAACGGCAGCCCGACTGTTGAGTTTAGCTCCGGCTCAGGAAGCGTCAACGGTATGATCGGATGCAAAGCAGCATATCTTGTTATTTCAAGGCCAAAAGAAAAGGTTGCAAAAGACCAGCAAAAATATATTGGCAAACCTTCATTTATAACACGCACTTTGTCGAGTTGTTCAGGATATACAAAATGTTTAAATGTACATTTGGATAATGTACCCTGTACGGCAACAGAAAGGGCTGAAATCGAGCGTTTGCTGTTGGATGGTGTAAGAATAGCGGCAGGAAGTCCGACACCCGAATATACGCCAACAACGAGTGCAGATCATGGCTTAATTTTCCTTAAATGTACATCTGACATGGATGTTATCGGCAAGAGCTGGGATGAAGACGACGAGCTGACTGTTGAAGGTAAATTATTGTTCGATCAGGACATATTAACACCAAAATTTGTATTTAACACAAATACACTTGATTATAACTATTGTTATATACCGGACTTTGGCCGCTTCTATTATGTAACAAAGCAGCTTATCAAAACTGGAAGTGAAACAGAAATTCATTTGCAGTGTGATGTATTGCAGAGCTGGAAAACACAAATACTAAGCAATAAAGCAGTGCTTGAAAGATCAGCAAAAGACAGCAATGTCAACGCTTATTTTTCAGATAGCATGTACTGGACTCAGGCAGACAAAGAAGTCAAAACGGTACCATTTTTGGATCGTGACGGCAACGACCTTGTTTTTGAAATACCTGAAAACAATTATATCTTGACAATAGCGGGGAGTGATTAATCATGGATTTTGCAACGATAGTAAGCGCAGTTAGTGCGGTAGGATTTCCGGTTGTATTCTGTTTCATACTCTACAAGACAATGATCGACCAGTCAAAAGAGCACAAAGCAGAATCTGACAAAATGACCGAAGCAATACATAACAATACACTTGTTATACAGCAGCTTGTGGACAAATTGAACAATGACAAGGAGTAAATTATGACACAGTTAGAAAAGGTTTTATATTATGCCGAAAAGCAATATAGCAGATGCAGCCCTTACGTTTGGAGCGGACAGGGCCAGAAGCTCAAAAGTATTACGCTTGAAAAGCTGGCAGACATGGAAGTGAGCGGAAACGATGCAGGGCGTGTAGCTAAATTTGTATATAACAATAAGGATAGGATCACAAAAGACAGTAAGATCTTCGACTGCTCCGGCTTCGTAATCTGTTGTCTGATATATGCTGGTTATCTTCCGAAGGGTTATGACAGCACAGCGGACGAGCTAATGAAAAGCAACTATTTCGAGCGTGTTGATTTTAACAGACGACAGCCTGGCGATCTGATATTTAAATGTGAAAACCATAAGGCATATCATGTGGGCATTGTGACACATGACAGTTTTGTAGCTGAAGCAAGAGGGCGTGACTATGGCGTTGTTAACAGATTGCAAGATGCAGTCTGGACGGAATGCAGACGTCCCAGATATACTTAAGTA
>Ga0247608_10007595_pt1 | contig 11086 bp, 11 predicted proteins | sample 176DNAGHGlowgp2_FD_193490 | JGI IMG/M metagenome (GOLD analysis project Ga0247608, IMG submission 193490) | Sheep rumen microbial communities from Palmerston North, Manawatu-Wanganui, New Zealand - 1766 DNA GHGlow gp2 | ecosystem: Host-associated > Mammals > Digestive system > Stomach > Rumen ... | reverse complement strand
TTTACGGAGGAGGGTGACGAGGTCGCGGAACAGTTGTTCCTGGCGGGTGGGATTATCATCAAATCGACCTTCTCATATTAGTATTTATTCAACAAATACTCCACTCCTGGTCACCTACGTCATTTTCCTTTTCCCAATTCTGCAAAGACATCTAGAATGTTTTTCACATCAGAAGGTATCATATTAGAAGTATGTATCTCTATCATATATTTCATCTCTTTGACAGTAATTTTATCAATGATCTCTGTATAAGTTCTATACAGCCATGAATCTTCTCCATGTCTTTCTTTTATGCACCAAAGTAATAGATATTCCAAATCCTTACGGTCGCTCTTTTCAAAAAATTCTTCCAATGTCATATCAGCTATATTGATTTGATTTCTTATTCAAAAAATGGAGCCGATATAATTCTTCCTCCCATTCACGAAAGGCATCCCCACCTCGAATCCGATATTTACCAGGGAAAGGTCTGTCAAATAAACTGTCAAACTTCGGCAGATTCTCACAGCCGTCAATGGCAGTGATATGCACCATCACTGGAACGAGTTCATTAAAATCCATTTCCTTGATGCCACTCTTTGCGAAGGCATATTCATACGCTATCACAACCTTCGCATCAAAGATGACTTTCGTCAACTGCTGACAGTCGTAGAAACCGAATGGAGCCACGCCCTTTATCACGACCATGATCCTCCATCAACGACACAAGCCAAGCCTTCTGAATATTTGACGGCATCATAGTACTTACAAGGAATAACAATCTTGCCGGTTTTGTCAATATAGCCAAATCTTCCGCCGATCTTTTTCGCCGTTGTTGATTGCCGCTTGATTATGGTTGTCTGCCCATATGCGACTGATGATGTCAGCATGCAGAGCAAATGATATATTAAAATGCGCTTTATCATATATTCTTTAATTTTCACCATTTTTAATATTTCTATAACCCCTCCATTTATATGAAATAACGACCTTACCTTTCTCCCGCTCTTAATCTTTCCAATGCAGATTTTGCACTTGTATTTCCATTTGCTAAAGCTTTCTCATACCATCTTTTTGCCTCATCAATATCTTTATCAAGCCCATAACCATATTCATAAAATCTTCCAAGATTATATTGTGCTTCAGCATTTCCTTGATTTGCTGCTTTTTTGTACCATATTGCTGCTATATTTAGATTACGTTCATCATGAAATGTACCGCCTTCACCATTTTCATATAAAATGCCTAGCTTGAGTTGTGCTAGAGCATTGTCTATATATGCAGCCTGAAAATACCATTGATTCGCATCGTATTTATCCTTTGACTTTCCATTCCGACCATAATAGTAATCCTCTGCCAATTCATATAACTGACTGGAAGTCTTAGTCATTCCTCTTTCTACATTATATCCGTTGTACTTAACGCCTGTTATATTATATCTTTTATCAGAAAACGACTTATAAAAAGCATTGGCAGATTCTCTATCCTTAAAAGTACTTACACATGTCATATAACCAGATCCATCCTTGATGACAATTGCTGGATAACCTTTTGTCCTCATTTCACGACAAACCTGTTGAGTCCAGCCGAGATTATATCCCCAATTTAAGCACAAATAATATATCTCTTTTTCTTGCTCAATTGGCTTAATAGTATTCTGTTTGCCTGTTTTCCCCTTAGTTGCAGGACTATTTTGACTAACATTATTCTTTTGCCGTTTGACAATTGTAGTTTGCCCATACGAGACAGATGATATCAGCATACAAAGCAGAAGGCACACAACAAACATTTTTTTTTCTTTTTTCATACGCAAAAACTATCGTTTAATTTTACTTATTACTATGATGATTTAATAAATACAAGCCAATTTGAAACAAAGGGATGAAGATAACTATGGATGGTTTCTGTGTCATCCTTCGTTCTACGATACCAGGCATGCCCCCAACCAATACCCGTATCCAGATAAATCGCTTTTTCTATATTTGCGGAGTCCAATGCACGTTCAAAATCTGAGAATGTTCCAGACTCAAGTAATTCTGCTACGCACAACTTTCCTTGATATTCACACAATGCACGATACTGATAATATCTTCTCCGAAATTTATAGAGCCCTTCCCTATCACGATACAGATGTACATATTTGAAAGAGAAGATATCTTTAGATGAATTGTTTCTTTCTGTCGTCTTAGGTTTGGGGCGCAACATCATCTGGCAAAACCCCATGCCACCATTTATGGCCGCATGAGACATCATCTCTCGAATAGAGTCTGTCACAAAAGCCCACTTTCCATCAACATAGGTAAAAGCGCCATCGCAATCTTTACAATCATAACCTTCATATAGCTGGCCATTAGAAACATGTGTACCACCAATATTGTCGTGACTAAAACTGAGACTCCGCGTCTTGGTAAACGCAGCACCACAACAAAAAACAATGTTTGTATCCGACTGGGCTGGGACATCTTCAAAACGCAACTCCAACCCTGTGAAAGAAGGAGTATAAACTACAAGACCTGCTACAGTATCAATCTGAACAAAATCTTGATGATCCTGAGTCACTTCTTGTCCGCAACCAAAAAGAATGCAAACAAAAATCAGCGATATATATATACGATTAGCTGTCAAAAATGAAAACCATTAACATGAAGGTGAAGAAGGCAAATCCAATACAGAACAATAGCGGGAGAAGCATTGACAGTACCTTGGCTTGCTTATTACAAGCGCTAACTACCGCTTGTTTATCCCACCCGTCGGTTTTTTGAACAAAGAACCTATAATACAAAGGTACAAAAAGCAAATAAGCCGCAGTACAGAAAAAGACACCTCCTAAGGTAAGCAAATGGCAGCCTGCCAAGACAATAAGCCTTGTTGTTGATATTTCCAGGCGTTGACAAGCCTTTTTACCTGCGGGGTATATCAGGGCAACACCACCAATCAAGTTAACTACCCATATTATAAGGACCAATATCTGAGTCGTTGTCATTGACGAGTCGTAATGATTCTCAGATGGCAACAACTTTAATATTATCATTATCCAAAGAAATGGATGTATAAGGTATGTCAAGAGCAAATTGCTGAGCTTATTCTTGGGAGTATCACAGATGAGAAGAACCGGGAAGAACAACCAGTAATACCATCGCCAATTCTGAGGAATGACAGTCCCTGCCAATGATGTCGGTTCGTCTTGATCTTCTTTTTCAAGTTCATGATTTGGAACAAATGGAGAATCAACAAATATCGTCTCTTCATCATCATCAACTGTTCTATCAAGTTTTTTTCTCACTTCTGATACAGTCTGTGGCCTCTCGTTCCTGGAGAAATTCATCATCCAAATAATTAGCTGGCGCATCTCTTTGCTGACAGATGCTGGAAATTGGAACACCGCTGGACCTTCATCCAATATGTCAGTAGTACTTGGTGGAGTCTTACCTGTCAAGGCATTGTAGAGAGTCGCTCCTAACGCATACAAATCTGTCCACGGACCAAACTTATCCAATTGTTGATCTTTCTGCTCAACAGGTGCATAGCCTGGAGTATGAACCAGCGCACTTGATGTCGTTGCCCCATTCCCATCAGCTTTCTGCTGTTTGCTGGCTCCAAAGTCAATGAGGTGTACACACCCATTTTTGTCAATCATGATATTCGCGGGTTTCAGATCAAGATGGAGCATCCTCTGATTATGTACTTCCTCTAGAGCGTCAAGAATCTGCATCAGATAGCCACGTACCTCTTCTTCCGGTAGCCTGCCACGCATTTCTATCATTTCACGGAGAGATTCGCCATCAATGTAGTCCATCACATAATACATTGTATCATTTTCATCGAACAAGTCGATAATACCTACAATATGTTTGCTACGGAAACCACGGAGCCTTCTGGCCTCCTTCAAAAACTTGGATTTCTGCTCTTCAAAGATGGGTTTGCTATTCGGGTTGCTGACACTTATTCTCGTTGAATCTTCATCTCTTTGGTTAATGTCCTTCATGAAGAACTCCTTGATGGCCACCTCCTCATCAAAGTTGTTAATGGCCAAATACGTGTTCCCGAATCCTCCAGATGCCAGGTATTCTTCTATCCGATATCTTCCCCCTTGGAGGACAGCCCCCTTGGGAAGCATTGTTTTATCTTTATTCAATTCTGTATTGTGCATATGGTCATCATTTATCTATTCTTTATCCTTCTCTCAGCTTCGGATAATACACTTTTTTTCAGATTCTCAAGCAAATCCCTATCTAATTCAGAACGCAATGCATAATCCTCGCATTCCAGAGCTTCTGAATTTTTAGCAGCCACCTTATAGGAGTCTATTTGCTGTTTGGAACTTAAACCGTAAACAATCACATTAGCAAGTACATACCCACCTGTGAATCCCTCATATTCTCTGGACTTGAACCCATATTTTTCTTTATATTTTACTTCTGGCTTTATTAATATCTCATCACTGACCACAAGCAAATATTTTGCAGTCTTTATGGGTTCCACAACGTCTTCATTAAACCAGCGTAATTTGGATTCGAGTTGATCCTTCGACGTTACAGTATCTGTAACAAAACGATAATAGGAGTTATATTTGTCTTTAATTAAGAAACCATCATCCCCCATATGATATCCTAAACTATCAGGTGTATGGAAGACTATCCATTCTTCCGGATTACTCACTTGAGCAACTATTTCTTTAGGATTATACTTGGAGATTAAAACGACCTCGTCTACTGAAAGGTTATCATCCTGATCATGAATCGCGCATTTGCCTTCCACGTTCATTTTATGATGCATCTCCTCCAAGAACCCGAACCTATCCTGAATAGGCTCTGCTGCTTCGGCAATCTTTTTATTATACTCTTCTTGCCAATCTACGCAAGAAACTAACGAAAATGTTAAGATACTAACAATGAAATAACAAATCCTTTTCATACTTTATGTTTTTAATTAAGAAACATATTTTCCGTGATTATTACCAAGAAGATTCAATAACAAGAGCAGATTACCTATGCAGCCCATTTCAATTTCATATCTCTTGTTTTTGTCATTTTGGGAATGATGATCCATGATTAAATTACCTTGATTGCATGATATGCTGTCAATCTCTCCGTACTTAAAATAACGCTCACCAAGTTTGATATCTCCGTTAGCATAGACTGTAATGCTAAACGAAAAGGCCGTGCCAAAGTAGAAAAACTCCACATAACCTTGTTTTGCATATTGTTCCATCATGCTTCTATAACGAATGCTTGTATAGACTGTCTCCATATTCTTGGCAAAGTTATAGACTATCTCCTCGCTGTAATCCTTATTATTATAGGTGTCCTCTATTTGGTATAACTTCGTTTTCGTTTCCTTATCTTTTATAATGGTATATTTAAAGGTCGTATTTTGATATACGCCGTTTTTATACACGTCGGTTTCCTCATGAAGAAGATAATCAAACTCGTCATATTTTATTTCATTGTTATCAACAATGTTATCTCTCTCTCTCTTGAATTTCAGAACGGCAAATCCCTTTAATCCGATAAAATAGTCTATCCCTTCGAAAACTTGACTTGCAAAGATTCCGATGCCAACGAGCAGAGTAAAGACACCTATACAGCCACACGTCCATTCGTTCCACCAATAGACTCTGTATAGATAATATAAAGTCGCTAATACTGTTATAACTACAACAATAGTAATAATTTTATTTCGTGTATATTGACCTTTTGTCTTTGGTGGCTCTGCATTTTCATTTGTTGTGTCAAAGTATATTATATCGCCAATGCTATCAGGCAACACTTTTGCTATTAACGCATTTTTACCTCCCTCTGTCCTGACCTCTATTTTTTGTTCTGGTTTTGATTCTCGCACGGTTTCCGCTTTCTGTTTCGGCTTATCATCGTTCAATATCGTATCCTCGTCATCTTGAGAATCATCATATGACAGTTGTGGTTGAGATATTTGTCCCTCATTCAAGAATTCCCGAACTTCTGCTACTGATTGAGGGCGGTCTCCTCTGCGACCTTTCATCAGACAGAAAATCAAACTACGCATCTCCTGGCTTACTGATGAAGGGAATTGGAAAGCCTTTTCGCCCAAGTCGGATAATTTGCTGGTTGTAGGCGGTTTGTTGCCAGTCAACAAATTATATAACGTAGCGCCAAGGGCGTAAAGGTCTGTCCACGGACCGAAGTTCTCAAACTCCTGTGACATTTGTTCAAGGGGAGCAAATCCTGGCGTATGGGTTAATGCGCTATTTGCTGTGGCTCCACTTCCATCAGGCTTCTGCTGTTTACTGGCACCAAAATCTATCAAATACACTTGCCCTTTCTTATCTACCATAATATTAGCAGGCTTCAAATCTAGATGTAGCATCTTTTGGTTGTGTACTACCTCCAAGGCATCAAGAATCTGAATTAAGTAATTGCGAACCACCTTCTCATGGAGATTGCCTTGTTTCCTAACCCTGCTATCAAGCGACACTCCGTCAATGTAGTCCATCACATAATAGACGGTACCATTTTCCTCAAACAAATCGACAACATGAACGATATGCGGATTATGAAGACTATATAGTCTTCTTGCTTCCTTCATAAACTTGGCTTTTTGTTCATCAAAGACAGCCTTATTATTAGGGTTACTCACACTGACCATCGTGGAATCATCATCACGCTGGTTGACATTCTTCATGAAGAATTCTTTGACGGCTACTCTTTCATCAAATGGAATATTTGTTGCCATATAGGCAATACCAAACCCGCCTGATGACAAGAACTTGTCAATACGGTACTTCCCCATTTGAAGGGTTGCTCCCGCAGGAAGTATGTTTTTTTCTAATACACGTTTGTCAGGAGACGTATTATCCACATAGTTCTCCATTCCATCGCTATGCCCGTCTACGACAACAACGTCTTCTTCATCGTTGTATATCGTTTCAAAATCATCTTGTTTTTGCTTTTGCTCGTCCATATATAACTAATATTCGTTTTACTTAACTATCTGGCCTTTCTTGTTAATTATGTAACTTTTATGGTTGGCATCGCTGACTTTGGCACGTCCATTTTCAAACTTGAATGACAACTCCCATTTACAAGGAACAACCAATTTTCCTGTTTTGTCAACCGCTCTCCGTATTTCCCGTTGGTGTCTCTAACACATGCCATACCTTCATGAAAAGTTAAAACACTTCTCCATTGACATGGTACGACCAATGTGCCATTCTTATCAATAAAACCCCATTTATCATTGTCATCCCTTACGGCAGCCATTCCTTCAGAGAAACGTGGCGTGTCGAATAAATTGTGTACGTTCTTCCACTTACATGGAATAACTACCGTACCTGTCTTGTCGATGAAGCCCCAACAATCATTTTGGTCCTTCACAGCAGCTAAGCCATCTCTGAATGAGCCTGCCTCTTTCCAATTCTTACGTATGACTACTGTTCCCGTTTTGTCGATAAAACCAGCATTTTGTCCACCAATTACTAAAGCAAGCCCTTCAGAGAAATTTTCGGCTTTAGACCAATTGTGCGGAATTACAAGTTGCCCAGACTTATCAACAAAACCGACTCCTTTGCCGTTTATACCAACCCATGCCAGACCTTCATGAAAATAACCTACGCCATCATATATGCATGAAGCGACAAGGTTGCCCGTCTTATCAACAAAACCGTACTTGCCATTATCGTCTTTTACACCTGCCAGACCCTCAGAGAAAAGATTCACTTCTACCCATTTGCAGGGAACGACTAACTTGCCCGCTGTGTTTAGAGCCCCCCATTTCCGATTGTCATCTTCTACAAGATACATGCCGTCATATTCTTCATACATACTTATCCAAACGAAGGGGCTAAGAATCTTTCCTGTTCGGTCTATAAGACCCATTTTGTTATTTCGTCCCATTGCAGGAGCTAAATCGTAATCATCAAAATCACGATGCCACTGCCAGGGATTCTTAGGCGCAGATGTTTTTTTTGACGCAGATGTATTGTTTTGTGTGCGTTTAACAACCTCCGTCTGTCCCCATGCTGACATGGTAACCAGCATAGAGAGTACTATTACTGAGATAATTATTTTCTGGTTCATAATTTAACGGTATTCTTTAATACAAACTATCTCGACTTCACTGGGCGAATACTGTGTCCCCAATTTCTTCCGTTACTATCAAGACTGACTTTATTACCATCTAAACTGATAATATAGGCGCTACCTTTGTATTCGGGATGTTGTTGGGATGTCCAGTAGTAGCCTGCTGATTGACGACGCTGGATGAGTTGATTACCAATAACGCCACTAAAAGGAAGGAAAATGGTCTTGCCACTTTTGCCACGGAACTCACAACCAGAAACGCCATTGACGATTACTGTCTTGTAAGTCGTATGTGTCAGTAGTTCTTTTACCTGTTTATTTGTTGGCATATGCCAGTCTCCGCCCCAACAAACATGAGCAGCATCATTCTCCGAACGGCTTATATCATTGCCAATATTGACAAAGTCACCATTACGATAGTGTCGATTAGTCTCTTTAGTATAAGACTGTTTTGTCTCACATTCGCCCCAAGTGTATAATCCACCCCAATCTTCTGGTGACGTTGCCCCTACATTCATACATGACCATTTTGTTCCTGAAGGAAGTCCCAAGTCAATAGCATGAGGATGCTGGCCATCCGGGCACAGGGTCTTCTGAGCATTCATACTTAATGGCAATATAGCAAATAATGCCATCATCAAAATCCAATTTTTCATACGCCTATTAAATCATCTTTTAAATTACGACAAACAAACACCTTTTATTCATACAACCGGCACTCAATTGTCTGGTTCTTGGCATTTTCATCGATAGTCACATAACTTGTCCTAAAACCAGGATAACTGATCATTAGCCTATCACCTTTCTTCAACGGCATGGAGCAATTACCATCAAAATCTGTGGTAGCGTTATAAGACGGTTTGCTCGTCTGCATCCCTTTCCGATCTATATACTTACCTTTGCTATTAACAAGACTGACAGAACCGCCAATCAAAGGTTCTTTTTTGCCATTCTCATAAATATAGACAAATATCTTAACACGGAAACCTATATAATCCTCTATATAAGTTTTCGCATCAGTATTACCTCGATCCGCAGCTTTTCTTAGCAGCTCCTCTCCTTTTTTTTCATTTTTCGCTACGCTATTACTGCCTGAACCGATACCCGTATAGTACATCTTGCCTAACTCGCACTGGGCATGCGAGTACCCTGCCTCTGCACTTTTCAGCAACCATTTTTCTGCCTCAGGATAGCTTTGGCCGACCCCACTTCCATTCATATACATAATGCCAAGATTAAACATGCCTGTCAAGTCTCCTTTCTCCGCAGACTTACGATACCACTTCACCGCTTCACCCTTGTCTTGAGTGACACCATATCCTTGACTATACATAAAACCGACACCACACATTCCACTGGTATTTCCCAATTCTGCAGATTTGCGATACCATTTGAGAGCCTCATCATAATCTCTATTTATACCTTGCCCATCCCTATACATGCTACCTAAATAGGACATACTGGCAGAGTTACCTTTTTCTGCCGACTTGCGATACCATTTAAAGGCCTCTGTATGGTTTTTGGTTACACCATAACCATACTCATACATTAAGCCAATCCAACTAACGCCCCATTCATTGTCCATCTCCGCAGACTTGAGAAACCATTTGAATGCTTCGTTATAGTCCTGAGCAACGCCATAGCCCCGATAATAGATATATCCCAAATTACTGATACCATATCCATTGCCTTGAGATGCGGATTTTCTGATTAATTCAACAGCCTTTCCATAATCTCTGCTTACACCTCCTATCCCCTCAAGGTAAAAATCTGAGAGCCATGCCTGTGCATCGGCATTTCCTTGGTCTACTGCCTTACGAAGCCATTTGATAGATTCCGTATAGTCTTTAGGAAAATCCTCTCCTTCTCTATATTTACGCCCCAATTCAAACTGAGCCTCAGCATTACCCTTGTCGGCAGCCTGTCTGAACCACTTGTTTGCTTCGGTAGTATAACTGCTCGTCCCTGTCGACTTTGCACGTCCCTGCCAATAGCGGGCGTTCTCATTGAAATTCCGGCCCAAAGTGCTGTTAGTCGCATTCATCCGACTATACCACAGCATGGCAGAGTCATAATTATATGATGTCCCCTTGCCGATAGCATAGCATTGGGCAACTTTCTCGTAGGCTCCTGACCAGCCTGCTTCAGCAGAACGCTTGTACCATGTGAAAGCCTCTGACTCGCTTTTCGATACGCCTCCACGGCCTTCGGCATAGAATTGTCCAATCTTACACATCGCTTCAGAAAGCCCCATATCGGCTGCCTTGCGATAATACTGCAAGGCCTTCGTATCGTTAACCTCGTAGCGAGCTTTCTCAAAATATTGTTCTTTGGTTAGACTAACAGGCTTTGTTGGTTTCTTGGCTGAAGTAGCAGATTGTGAATGTTCACGCTTAACAACCTCCGTCTGTCCCCATGCCGACGACGATTGCAGAATAAAAGCAATTACAATAGCCAAATACCAGTTCTTCATACGCAAAATACTATATTATTTTCCAAAGACAAAGCGTTTCCAAATAGTTGAGGCCTTATAGGCAGATACCGCTGAGGATGGCACTATCAATTTGATTTTCGTGACAGGGGTTTTGTCAAAAATGTTTGATTCAGACTTTGGTACCGTTGTAGCATTACAACGTATTTCCCTCAGGTTGGGGCACGAAGCAAAGGCATCTTCTTGTATTTCCGTGATGGTGCTGGGCAGTTGTACACGCTGCAAACCGGTACAGCCATCAAAAGCAGACATCCCTATTTTAGTCACTCCTTCAGGAATAACTACTGACGTTACCTTCTTAAAACCAGCAAATGCCACAAGATCGATTTGGGTAACTTTGAAAGTGTATCCTTCTACTTCGATAGTTGCAGGAATAACAATATCACCAGCGTATTGCTCCTCAGATACAGAAGTCACCCAACAAGTACGATTATGAGTCAGTATTTTGTACCATAAATCACCCACCTTAATTGTGTACGCCTTAGCACTCACCAGCATTGGCAGCAGAACCAATGTCAAAAGCATAAAAAACTTTTTCATTATATTCTATTTTTAAACT
>Ga0247608_10007591_pt1 | contig 11089 bp, 13 predicted proteins | sample 176DNAGHGlowgp2_FD_193490 | JGI IMG/M metagenome (GOLD analysis project Ga0247608, IMG submission 193490) | Sheep rumen microbial communities from Palmerston North, Manawatu-Wanganui, New Zealand - 1766 DNA GHGlow gp2 | ecosystem: Host-associated > Mammals > Digestive system > Stomach > Rumen ... | reverse complement strand
AATAGATAACATCGAATAAGATAGTATCCATCATTTTATTAAATACTTCTTTTATCGGATTGCCCCATATTTCTTTTGATATGGCAATATGGACTTCAGCTACAAATTTATCTACACACCTCATATTATCGAAGATAACTAAGCCATATAGAAAATCTTCATGTTCGTCGAAGATACCTACTACCATACTATCAGGAGCTGTAACATATCCGTGAAGAAATTCATACATACTATCAAAGTCATTTACTAATAAAGGATTTTGACTGTCGAATATTAAATGATTATCTTGATAGCATTTTAATGCATCATCACAGTATTTATATATATCATCAATATCTAAAACTCTATCATGCATATTTTAAGCCCCCTGTGAAAAGTCTGGTAATCTTAAAGCTGCTAAACAAAACGCAGTATTCTTAGGAAATTCTATTGAAATGCTTATGCCTTCCCTACCGCTCATAGGAGCTGATATTCTAGTTACATTACTATTCTTTTCGGCCCATCTAGATGTTAATTCAAAACTTTCCATAGTTACTAAATCATCCGAATATAAGAAGGGGGGTAGATACGCGCCCGCAGTAGTCAGGCCGTGAGGCGGTGTAATACGTTGATAACTAGAACCAGCGTTATGTACAGTTATGTCAAAAGATACGCCATTAAGTTCTGTAACTTCCAACAGTGAGCTACAAATTAATCTATTATCTCTAACCCCGATAGCCTCAAAATTTGCTATGCAAGATAAATCTGGGATAATGGTTCCCTTTTTGAAATCTTGAAATATTTTATTATCATCTGTAATGAATATTACACCTTGATTAAATCCTATAAAGCCGCTAATATTTTTGTCTAACTCTCTAGGGAATAAAGTGCCTACGTTTGTCAGAACTATACCCTTATTGAGCATTTCTCCGTAATATAATATGAATACTTCATTTTCCGAATTATAAGTTAGCCATCTTCTAGTTGCATTTATTCCTAAATTCTCGGCGTTCAAATATTCAGCGGATATGATAGGCTTTCCAGATACCATAGCCCCAAATACATTAACCGATACAGCGTTAACAATAGCTCCACTGTTAACATCGTAAGCATAAACCTTTTCTCCTACTATAACATGGTCGGAAGCATATTGTTGACCTACTTGAGAAATTTTCTTAATAACAACAGTATCGCCAATAGTTAGATAATAAATACCATTTTGCTTTGTAATAAGGATACCGTCCATATAATCTTCTATGGAAAGGGTTTCAGTAGTGTCGTCATAAAAACCACCAAAGTAACCAGCCCCTAATGCCTCTTGAAATCCATTTACTACACCTATTTGCGAATAATATATATTGCCGTCAGAATGAACTACGAAAAGTCTATTGTTAGCTACAGCAATTAATTGAGGGTCAATATTCACATCTGGCTTTGGTGGATTTACACCAGTGTTGTCAGGTTGAAATGTCAGAGTAAGTTCATACCCTGTTTGTTCCCCAATATTATGAGTATCGGTATTAAACGAACCTGGCAGGCTTGATGGATTTTTAGCTACACATTTGATGGTCATATAGTCGTCATCTCTACCAACAAAACATGAAGTTACCGTGAACGCATATTCGCCGTCGACGCTTAATTCTTTGTCATTCCAAAAGTAATCGGCCTGTTCTAATGGTACTGTAAACTGATAATATGAACCAAAATTTTGCATCGTAATATCTTCAACAATGGCCGTAAAGTCTGCTTCCTCTTGATAGCCTCCAAATAAGACGGTTACACCGTCAGCAGAATATACCATATCTTTGCCACGTCGAGTAATTAGCGGATTGATATTAGTGTTAGCTATTTCAGTTTTATATTTCTTTAATCCCTGATAAGCTGTGTACAAATAAACTTGGCCTGTTAGAGTTACTACAAAGAAAGTATTATTACCTGAAGCTATCGTAGTATAGCCAGCTAGTACATCACCTACGGGTAATTCTGCTTTTTGCATATATCCATGTTGAGAGACTAAAGCCCCTTTCTCGGCCCAGATATTTCTACCACCTGTCAAGGCTAATGAACCTAATTGTTCGCCTAATCCTCTCGGTGTATCGATTAGATATAAACCTTTTGAGAAATCAGAGAAGATATAACTTCCGTCATTCTTTTTAACTCTGTCTTTATATGTTGCCATAATTAACCTAATAAACCTCGTCTTGCATTGTAATGTCCCGCGGATGGATTATTTATTCTATCTGCTTGATTAGAACCGTAATCGCTTTCAATATAAGCCTTTAATCTTTCATTAGCTAATTGTGAATACAGTTGAGATAATTGGTTATTACATTTAATATATATCAACGCTATAGTTCTTAATTTTACACAGGTTTCAAATTCTTTTGTACCTATAATAGAGTCGTCAATACTTTTGACTGACACTTGATAAATATCTTCATTTGAAAGAACTATATCTTTTGATGACATTGTAAGAATTAATTTATATTTTTTGTCAGGGAATGGAAATAGTTTAAGGTATCCGTTTTTAATTACATAGCTACTAGGTTCTCCCTTATGAAGTATTTCACTATTCTCGGGATTAGCTCTATTAAAATCTATCACGTTATTATAAACTAGCGGTTTAATATAACCATCTGGTTGAACTAAGTCTATATGTTTAATAATACCCTGGAACGAATATTTGTCTTTAGTAGGTTCAGTCTTAATGATATCAGTTCTTTCTAAGGTATTACTATTAATATATAAATTATCTAGCGTGCTATGCAATCCTTCAGTTATCATCTCTAATAAAAATCTAGTGATGTCTGGTGTATCCGTTTCATTAGTATATTGAGGAAAGCCTGTCGCTGTTGCTATATCATTATATAAATCCAAAACTTTTATTAAAGATGCCATTATATAAAAATCCTTTCGGTTGTCATTTATCTTAAAGAAAGAGAGAGGCTTTAGCCGAGGCCTCGGCCTCTCTTTAATAATTAAATTTTACGGTTGAACGTCGGTATCCGTATCAGGTTCGACTGGAGGTGTCGGAGGTACTACTCCCCCAACTTTACGTATGCTACGACCCCTGCCTTAGGTTCTTGTACAGTTTCTCCGTAGATTTCCATTCCATGGAATTCATCAGCGAAAAATCTGTGTGAACGAATTTTCTCAGGAGGTAACACTTTACCAGCTCTTGTAACTAAGTTTTTAGTACCAGCTACAATTACCATAGTTCCTTCTGCTGCATTTGCTACAGTAATCTTTTCAGAAATGTCAGCATTGTCGAGGTCTAATGAAGGTTCGATTGCGAAATCCAATCCCATCAAAGTTTTGAATTTACCACTTTCTACTTTTTCATCAGCAGCTACAGTTGAACGGTCTTGCAAGAAGCTAGATGACAATAATTCTGTATAGATTGCTGTCGGTACGAATACAGCACCGTGAGTAGCGTGTCCAGTTTCAGGGTTAGAACCGTAAGTAATTTGGCCATCTGAAGTAATTGCACCATTGTTGTACAATTTAGAGAAGATAGGAAGAATTACTTGTTTGTAAAGTTCATCGCCATTAGCTACTACAATCGGGTTAGCTGCGGTACCAACTGTAGGTACTGTAGCATTATCAACAACCAACTGAATAACTTCTTGGTTGTGTTCTCTACGCATTTTGCGAGAAGTTAATGCAAGTCCTAAAGACTCGTAGTTCCATTTACCTTCTACTTTAGTTACGTCAGATACATAGAAAGCGTATTTCTTGTAAGTGTCGATAACCATGATAGATTTAGTAAATCTAAGATTTTCGGGGATAGCTCTAGCATCTTTGTCATTGTAAGTGCCAGCAGTTAAATCCGAACCATCTACTAATGGTTTACCAGGCTGGTTAAGAACGCTGATTTTACCTGTTTTGATAGTGATTGCCGAGATATCTGGTTTTGCAATAGCTACGCTATCACCAAGTTTGAAGAAATCGCCTTCAAAATCTCTATTAACCAATGCGCTTTCTACGTCAGCCATTGGCTGTTGTAATTCAGCCTGTAACTTAGTAGCTAAAGCAATCTCCATTGACTGGTCGCCATTTGCGCCGTAATTACCTGAAATAATCGGGTTATCACTTCTATCTGGTAGTCCTGCCATTTTGATTTTTCCTTTCTTAAAATTAAATTAATTTAAAAGCCTTATTATTATCGGGGTTTATACACGTTGCCCACATTCGTTACCTAAAATTCCTATCAAAGTACCGAGATTTAATTCTCACTCTGCCATAGTATAAGGGCCAAGGATTTAATGCCCTTTTATAAAAGATTATAAATTGGATTTACCTAGTTCTTCACCTATTCTAAGAGCTAATAATTTTTCAGGAGTTTCTACTCCGTCTTTAATATCTCTTATAACATAGGCGAATACTATTTGTAAGATAGGTGTAGCGGCAGCTCCACAAGGTACTCCACATGCTGCCAATGCGGCTACAGCCAATGCTGCGGCTTTAGTTCCTTGTTCCCTATCCTCAGCCGAGAGTTTAAGGTTTTTAATTTCTTCTATCTCGGCCTTATTAGCTCTATGTATAGCTTTAAAAAAGTTTTTGATTTTATCTAACATACTATATTCTTTTTCTTCCAGCGTTAGCCTTTTTAGCCATTGCTTTATCAACCAATGCTTTATTTTTAGCGTAGAATGTTACTCTATCTTTGTAGGAAAGTTTAGCCATTTCGTCTAAGACATTATCTTCATTTATAGGACTTCCCGTCTGCTGTGTAGAAGTAACTGCACTTTCTTTGAATTCTTCGATAGATGGAGCTTCTACAATAGACTCAACCTTCGGAGTTTCTTCTGCTTTTTCTTCCTTTTCTTCCTCTTTTGGAGCCTCTTTTTCTTTTTCTTCTTTTACTTCGTTAGGAGCTTCCGTTTCAGTAGGAGCTTTAGCATTAATAACATCTACGACAGCTTCTTTAGCTTCGTTCACTACAGCTTTAGCATCGTCAATAACTTTTTCTACTTTCGGCTTTAACAATTTTGCACGAGCTACTGCCAATTCTACTTTTGCTATAAGGTCATCACCCATATCTCTAATACCTGATTGGGCCATGATATTCACAAAAGTTTCAGCGGCTATTTCGCCTTGTTCATTAGTTAATTCATATTTATCAAAAAGTCTTGAAGCCTTTCCAAATACTACATCTGTTAATCTATCGTTAAGGTTATTCTGAACATTACGTTGAGCAAGTTCTTTAGCCTGCTGTGCTTGGCGTACAATATTCTCAGCTACTTGAGCTTTTGCAGGGTCAGTCTTTCTTAATTCTTCAATTGAAGTATTAGCATCAATGCCATATTTATTTAATTCTTGAAGCATTGCATTGCCAAGGTTTGTAAGGAATTCGTCGTATTGTCTGTTAGCTTCTCTTACGTCATCTTCGTAAGATTTGATAGCTTTTTCTTCAGCGAGTTCAGCTTCTTTCTCTGCTAATTCGGCTTTAGCTTTTTCGAGTTCTTCATCTCTAGCGGGAGCTTCTTGTTGCTCTTGTTCTTCTACTTCAGCAGTTTCTTCGCCAGGTTCTGATACTTCATCAGGCTTAACTTCTGGTTCTTCCACAGCTTCCGTATTGTCCTTTTTATCAGCTTCTGACTCTTGCTGTGTAGGTACTTCTTCTGATACTTCGCTATCAGCTTCTTCAGCTTGAGTATTCTCTTTCTCATCTGTTGGAGCTTCAGCCACGTCTTGTACGTCTTGTGGTTCATCCTGAACTACCTCGTCTTGTTTTACTTCTTCGACTACTTCTTGTTCTTATTGTTCTTGTTTTTGTTTTTCAGACATTTAATAAAATCTCCTATGTTATCTGTCTTTCTTATATTTAATCTTGACCTTTAGGGGGTTCATCGGGGTTCATATCGGGCGTCGGCATTATTTCACTTGGTACCATATCACCACCACTTACTTGGCCTTGACCGCCCACTGGCATCGGAGGAGGAGGAGTCTGCTCTCCACCTTCCTCTTTCATCAATTCTAATATATTATCTACGTCTGATAATTCAGCCTTAGACATTAAGTATCTAACTGCAAGTATTACCTGGTCGGGTGTTAAATTAGCAAATATCATTTGAGCGATAGGTAACTGCAACATAGACATCAATCTTTGTAATTCGCCTTCCTTATCAGCTCTAGAAGCGTTTGTTGATATCGCTACATTCAATTTTTCATCAGCATAAATGTCGGCCAAAGGTTCACCTACCGCCAAAGCTAATTCTCTATTAAATGCATAAAAAGCTACAAATAGATTTAGTAAGAAATTATAACTAAATACATCAGTTTCTACACGCATTCTAGCATTTGCCTTTTGGAACAAGATAGAGCTTTCCCTTGCCGTTCTAACTGCACCATCTGTATTACCAGCTAGATAATTGTTAATACCTAATACATTCTTATTTTGTTCCAGAACCATCTGGGCCAGTTGCAGTCCTTGCGGAGCTGCTATTGGAGGCGCCCAGAATTCAGGTTTTTGTTCAATTGAGTTATACTCTATTTCCTTAGTATCTCTAATTTTATCTACTTGCATCTTATTCAAACTACCTTTTTGATATAAGATATAAGGAATAGAAGCATCCTCAAGGTTCTTTAGAAACATGTCTACACAACGATTAATTAATGTATTAACTGGCTTACTAACCGCTAATGGAGAAATTGACCTATGTGTCTCGTCGTCAATTTTATAACCAGCATAGATAATTCTGTTTGTGCTTACATTACTATATTTGATATCAGCGCATCTGTTGCCAATAACAGTAGCTACAATATTTATTAATACCTTATTATCATTCGTAATATAATCACCATAGAATGTAAGAACTTCTATATTATTTCTATCGCTTCTACTCTGGCCATCTACGCCTGTAGTATCGCTATAAGTATCAGACTGGTATGAAGCTACTCTATTGCTTCCGTTTTTGCCTGCGCTTGCAATGATAGCATCTTTATCTTCTTGAGATAATAATGGGTAAGCATTTGAAGTTAATAATGTTTTTGCGCTAATCCAATTTCTTACAATCTTAGTACAGCCTCTAGGGTCTCTTTCATAGTCGTAGGCATCAACAAAGAAATCTAAAGGATTAATACGTTCTACTAAAATGTCTTTAGAAGATACTATTTCTTTAATTTTAAACTTCATTAGTTCGGCACCAGTCTCATTATCGACTAGTGTTTCTTTCATTCTGTATTCTTCTTTATTCTCACGAAGTTTAATAAAGGCTACAGCTTCGCCCATTAATAACCAGTCATCCAAAGTTTTGGTAGTTAAATTTTCCAGTAAAGAAATACTTCTAAACTGGTCGGTCATTACGTTTTTAAGTTCGGGCACCTTAAGCATACTATAGGCATCTCTACCTTGAATTTCTAACAGTGCGCTATAGCCGCTCAAGTTAGACTCGATAATAGCTGATTTGTATACCTTAAACATTTCTGCCGCATGAGGAAATCTTTCTACGTCTGATTTAACGGTACCAGCATAGACTGAGCTGTACATACGAAGATAGCTTTCGTACATCATAGCCGTTTTGTCCAAATCAATACGTTTACCCTTAATATATAAAGCTACTTCATCTTTATATTTTTTGAGGTCATAGTATTGTTCTTTTGTTGTTAATGTTTCATCAATCATTGTACATCCTTTGATTTAATATTTAAATGTCCAACTATGGTCGGAGTAATCGTTTATCGTCCATTGAAGCAAGTCTACTTTTTGAACGATAATACGTTTATTATATTCATTTGCAGATTTGTATTCATTCTTATATTCTGCTATTTTCTTTAATATTTCCGTTTTACTTCTCATCTTTAGCCTTTACTAATAGTTATATAATTATTTTAACTTAACGCATCGTTTTTGTCAACCCTTATTTTACAATTTGTTACATATTAGTTCGCAGCTATATCGTAGAAGGTTTTCACAAAGTGTATAGGATAGCTTACAGCGTCTATTGGGTGTATTAAAAATTTCTTTGCTATATCATCCTGAACTTCTTTGTCCGTAGGTTCTTTTAATCCGCCATTAGCTAGGTTATTTTTAGCTTCATCAAAATTGTATAAAAGCTTTTCGCAAGAGTCATCTACAAATAATTTACGTACCATTTTGCCATTACATATAAATGCCCTTAATGTAGATAGCCTTTCTTTAATCCTTGGGTTTGCCTTTTGTACTTGCAATGTGCAATCATACCCCATATCATTAAAGAAGCTAAGCATTACCTGATAATCCGAACCGTTAGTCTTTTTATCTCGGCCGTGGCTATCACCCATTATTATGAGTTTTCTGGTTTTATATTCTTCTATGATTGGTAATATTCTTTTGCACATATCACTCGTTAATACATTCTGGTCGATTAATTCTCTTAATACGTGCCACTTACCCTCGTGCTCTATGTACTGCATAAGATACCAACACATAGGGTTATAGTTAAAGTCGCATGCTAATATCAAAGAGTAATTAGGGTCGTAAGCAAGGTTGTGTACAATATTTAGTGCGTTGAAGTTTGGGAACGCTACAGTATTGTCATTGTCCACATCGATACCCTCAAGTAACTCTTGGATTTCATCCGCGCTATATAATTCCTCTAGATTTTCTACATAGTTAGTACCTAAGTGATGATTTTCTTTTGTTGAAGCTATTACTGCACGGAAGTTTTTTATTTTAGTTTTGGGATTATGAAACATCTTATACATCCACCCTCTTGCGCCTTGTGGGTTGGTATGTAGAAATATGCTTCTATAATATCCTTTCCAATTCTCTCTTTTTTGTTCACGGACACGGGCTATCAATTCTTTGAAAGTCTTTTCATCAATCAATGATGCTTCCTCTATTTCAATCCAAGTAAACTCTGTAGAACGGAATTGACTCCAATCACTTAATGTCTTAAATCGTATCTGACTTCCATTTCTAAAAACTATAGTCTGCTTTCTATCAGCGTACCACCAGTGAACATCCTCTTTTAACCCAATATTAGCCATATGTTCAAGGTATTTAACTTTAGTAGTACCATCTAATAAATCCTGTGATGCAGCGCCTACTAAACCTCTACACCCAGGCCATTGTAAGGCAAAGGTAAGTCCTCGTAATGAACCTATAAAAGTCTTGCCTGAACCAAATCCGCCTTGGTATAAAGATACGTCAAGATAAATATTATCATCGTTTAGCTTGGATTTATCAAATCCGTAAGCGAATTTATATTGAGTTGGTAGTAATTTGTATGTAGTCTTAATTACACTCATCCTATAAATTCCTCACGTAATAATTTAGGGTCGAAGGTATCTATGCCATACTTTTCGGCAGTGTCTCTATTAAGTTTATTATCATCTATCAATAAACATTTTTCATCGCCGTAGTTTTCATAAATGTATCTAGCCTTATCTTCATGTCCGTTATCCGAGCCTAGGGCTACAACTTCAAAGCTATAATTACTATTACAAACTTGCATGATACGATTAATCATTTTTTCAGTATCTTTAGATTTGGCTCTTACGGTTAGAAATATAATATGCTCATCTGAAAATTTACTAGGTATAGGGCTTAGCATATACATAAGTTTCCTATTAACTTTGTAAAGATTGAATATATTTTGTATCTTCATAGCCAATGCAGATATGAAGTTGTTACGCAAAAGCATCCATTCGTAATGCATAAATACTGTAAACCAACCATAGATTAATGTATCATCTATATCTACAAATATCTTATCGTAATGTTCCAGAAATTTACGCATCGTCATTAACCTCCTGTATATCCAAAAGCTCAAGTATTTTATCGCTCAAATATGTATGGTAATACGCTTTTAATACCTGTTGTTTTCCGTCAATATTGCAATTAATAACTCTTTGTACTTTGCACAACTCATAAATCTGTTTCATAACGCAGTCGGTAACTTCGCAACAGCTTGCGCCATATTGGCCTTCTTCGTTATGACATTCTTTACCTAGATGACAGTATGCAGGACAATTCTTTATAATATATTTACTCATTGGTCATTATCCTCACTTTCTGCTTTAATTTTTTGTAATAAATTGAAAATTTTAATTTTAATTTCAGGTTTTTCGATATCTTCTTCCTTGCATATATACCATTCACCATCATCTGCCCACCGATTGTCATAGGCAATAAACCTATGTCCTGTAAAATCTTCTGTTATATGTCCTAACTTTATTTGTGGAACGTCTGTGGTATAAGGGATAAAATAAACCTTATCGCCCTCTTTTAAATATCGTGGTATCATTGGTTATCCTCCATAGTCATTTCGTAAAATCTACCCCATAAGAAATTACCCTCTACGTGAACTCTATCGCCCTTACATACGGGGAGATTTGCATAAACTTTCTTGCCGTAACCTTCAACAATGTGTTGCATTTTACCATGAAGGTTTGTAATATCTATTTTATCTTGTCCTACAATCCTTACCCAACCCAAAAGAGGAGATGGCTGAGAGTTGTTTTCTTTATCCAATACTACATCTTTACTTCTCATTGGTTATTTTCCTCCGCCATAGCTAAACACTTTTCAAATAAATCTATCTTTTGACAAATCTTTTTATATAGGAAGTTATTAAATTCTCTATAACTTTCACCCATCTTCTCATCAGTGTATTCGTTTTTAGAGTTGAGCATTATTTGTTTAATAGCATGAACCTTAGTTAATTCAGAGTAATCATTTAACTTACTTGCAGTAACCCATTTATCACACATGCTTCTCGTATCTTTCTTCTCGGCCTTTCTAAACATCTCTTTCTTTTTGTCGAGATTTCTTATCGCTATTATTGTGGAGCACTTAGAGTCGTCAATTTCTGCATCATCATATTCAATACAAACTTTCATTATCTCGCGAATGAGGTCAAATACTAACCCTTTGCTAGCAGCATATTTTTCATATTCTTTCTGGCAATCAAAGCATATAGATAAATGGCTAAGTAAATTGTCTCTCATTTCTAAACTTAGTTCACCATTAAAAAAGGCCTCTTTATATTTAAACACTTGTTTACAATCCATAGCTTAATTACCTCATCAAAAATCTTCGTGTGCGTTCTTTGTATACAGGGTCATCAAATTTCTTTTTATGCTTAGCATCTTTTGCCTTATAATAGTTAGTTTTCTTCGCAAA
>Ga0247608_10007590_pt1 | contig 11089 bp, 2 predicted proteins | sample 176DNAGHGlowgp2_FD_193490 | JGI IMG/M metagenome (GOLD analysis project Ga0247608, IMG submission 193490) | Sheep rumen microbial communities from Palmerston North, Manawatu-Wanganui, New Zealand - 1766 DNA GHGlow gp2 | ecosystem: Host-associated > Mammals > Digestive system > Stomach > Rumen ... | reverse complement strand
TTTTTACTTCTTGAATATGATTTATTATTTATATTTTGATTATTAGTAATTTCTTTATAAGTGTTATTAGACGACATATCCTTATTAAATGTTTTAAAAAATGAAGTATATGTCTTTTCGTTATCCAAAGATACATTTATTTCTCTCAACTTGCTAAACATTTCTGAATCTAAAGTATTCATTTCCGAATTTTGATTATCAGAACTCATTTCTTTGCTTTTTTGTGTTAATTTATTAAGCTTAGCTTTCATATCAAAGAAAAAGTGAGTGTCTTGTTTTCTTATTTCGTCTTTTAGTTTTTCTTGATTTTGATTACTTGATTTCATACTAATAATGAACTTTTGGCTCAAAGATATTTCTTTTAAATATGCATATTCTTTAGGTTTAGGTTTAATTGAATTAGCATTCAAATTATTGCTAACATTAAAAATATTGTTGGATGTCCTTAAGGTGCTTTTATTACTTGTAATATTGTTACTGTTTTTCTTCATGAAATTACTACTTGAGTTAGATATAGTATTTTCATTAGCTTCAGCCATTTCGTTTGATTTATCTTTAAAACTCAGTACTTCAGTGTTTTCATTATTTTCATTAGCTTCATTATTTTCATTTTTTTCATTATCTGCAATGTCTCCGTTTTTATTGGAATATAAATCTGTTTTTGAATTTTCCAAAAGATTATTTTTGCTATTATTAATATTATTTTCAATGAGATTATTATCTTTTTCCCCACTTTTTGAAGAATTCATCATGCTGCTATCAGGATTATTATTAACTAAAGAATTCGTTTCATTATTTTCATTTAATTGACCTTTAAGCTTATTTTTAGAAGTAATTGATTTATCTCTCTCATTTTCTTTTTCTTTTTCTTCATCTTTTTCATTCTCGGCATCTGCTTCTATTATTTTATCTGTGTCTTTATTTGATTTTTTTGATTTACTTTTCTTTTTATTAATTTGCTTTCTGGCATTCCCACTGAAAGAAAAGTTGTCATTGACAATTCCTCCTTCTATAGTTATTGACTCTTCTTCATCTTTTTCATCAATACTTGAATATATAGAATTTTCGTCTAATTTATCTGGAGTATTTAGCTTTTTTTTTAATGAATTTTTGTATGTTAATCTTAGGCCATTTGACTTTGATTTTCTTAATTCACTAGCTAAATCATAATGATTTGAGCCAGTTTCTTTACTTCTATTTGAAGTTAAATCATTCCAATTTACTAACTTATTACTACTTTTTTTTAAAATTGAACTAGCATATAGTTTTTTATCCCTTTCCTCTATGTTTCCTGAAGTTTCCTCAGATATGACTGAGTATAGATTAGAGCCTTCCCTAGGTCCTCCCCCATTTAGTAAACTGATAATTTTTAAATTTTGGCAACTTATGTTTTTATTTTTTTCTTTATTATTATCTTTAGAAACTTCACTAGTTATTTCATTAGTTATTTCATTTGATTTATCTTTATCTTTTGATTTTTCTTTATCTTGATCTTTATCTTTGTCTTTGTCTTGTTTCTCATTTGAACTATCATTTTTTTTATTTTTACTATTATTTTTACTTTTTTTCTTGCTTTTTTTTTTGACCTTTTTTTTACTTTTTTTCTTTTTGCCTTTACTTTTTGATTTTTTTCTACTTCGAGTATCTTCATGATCGCTATTTCTAATTGACTCAATTAATTTATTTTCATCTAATTCATTGATAACATTGTTAAAGTCCCCTATTCCAGAAATATGAGATTGAGATAAATTTTTTTCCATATTTCTAACTCTATTATTCCTTAGACCATCAAGTATAGGATATCCTTCAAAATTATTATTATTAAAATCATTTGGTTTTGATGAAATTGAATTCCTAAAATAACTTGGTCTATGGTTATCTCTATTGCTGCCTGAATTATCATATTTTTCAATATAGTCAGTATATCTTAAAAAGTCATTATTATCTATTTTTTCATCATCGCAATATTTAAATGACTCTTTGTCATTTAATATACTATTGTCCCATTCAACTTTTTCTTTTTTCATTGATAATTTATTGTCTTCTCTTGTGAATAGTTTATAATTGCCTTTAACTAAATTTTTCGCTTTTAATATTTTTTTAAGACTTACAACATGGAAATCAATCTTATTTATTTTTGGGTGAAAAAAATCTTCGTAATATGTACTAAAATATTTCTGTTCCTGTGTCGTAAAATCATTTTTAATTGAATTAGCATATATTGAATTGATTTTTTTTTCATTTTCTAATCTTTTTCTATATTCAACATTGTTTTTGAGCTTATTTATTTCATTGCCAAGAACTGGATCTTTAGGGGAAAAGAATTGAATATATGTGGGGGTGCAAAAATCAATATATGGTGGGGGCTGTTTGTTAGAAAAAGTAAACTTAATTTTATTGTCAAACTGAGCTCTTGTTTTTTTAAATGCCATTTGAATATTGGCGAAAAAAATCATTAGAACATTTTTTATTACAAATTTTAAATATAACAATAATATATTTATTGATGAATTCTCATGCTCAATGTCCTCCATTTTTGTTTCTTTGTCGCCTATGATAAAATAAGGATTAAATATAGACATTCTTTTTGCTGTTTTTTTCCTCTTTCTTTCAATAAATTCATCTCTAAAATCAAATTGGTCTTGCTCCTTCTTCTGTCTATATTCTTCAATATCAAATTTAATGTTATTAGGCTTTATAATAATTTCGTTTTTGTTTGTGTCATAAAGAGGGAAATTAACATATCCAAAACTTATGCAATAATTATCATAAAAAGCTTTTATTTTCAAAATATTAAAAGTTATCATCCATTTATATAATTCTTCTCGATCTTCAATGCTTAAATAATAGATTCTTTGAGTCATAAAATTTCCCTTTTTAATCCATTCATTAACACTTAAAGAAAATATATTTTTTCTTCCTCCGACAGAACCATCTGTCAATAAATTAACACTAAATAAATTTTGTAAATAGAATATTCCCAAAGGTGTTCTGTCATCTTTTTTATAATCTTCTTTACTATAAAAATAAACTACTCTATTTGTTGTCAAAACAAAATATCTATTTTCCCATGTTAGTTTACCATCACTTTTTTTATATATATATCCAGCTTTGATCATATTATTTTTGTCATCGTTAATTTTAATTGAAGATATTTTAGCACATATTTGCTGAATTATTAATGTTTTTAAATTATTAATATTTAAATTATCATTCATTGGTTCATTGCTTGTAAAGTTGCCTTTCAAAAAATTTTCATGTATAGCAACCTCACTATATTTCAAATGCTTTTTAAGCATTTCCAATTCCATTTCATCGCTCATATATTTATTTTTTTTATGGCCTTTTGATGCAAAATTTATTTTTATCATTTTCCCTATAATGTAATGAAGTTGATTCCTTTGTTCAGAAGGTATTCTTTTATATAGTAATTCTCTTAAAAATGGTATAGAAAATTTGCATACAACAAACTTATGTTTCATATCCAAGTCTTCTAAAATTTCAATAATATATTTTGACTCCAAATTACATAATTTTTTATATAAGCATAATTCTTCTCCATTTTTTATAGAATTCACAAAATTTGAACTGCTATCAATTATTATCACTTGCTTTAAACGAGTTAATTCAAATACGTCACCTAATAAAGAGGCTATTTTCAAAAGGCAAATTTCTTCTACATCTAATTGATTGTTTATTATTTCTGTAATTTTCTTTTCTATTTCTTTAGGTATATTTAACTCTGTGAAATCATTATATTTAATCATTTGGGCAAAAGTTTCAGTTTCTACTAATTCTTTGTCAACAATTGTTACTAAGTTTTGATCGTATATATTCAAAATGAGCTTCATGATAAATTGGGGATTACCACAGAAAGTTTTGTTTAATAAAAATTTTAAAATATTCTGTGAAACTGATGTTATTATTTTTCCTTTAAGTTCACCTATAACAGACTGGATGAAACGACTTATTTTTTCTGTTGTGTCATATAGAGATAAATCATATTTTTTTACTTGAGGATTACCTTGAAAATCATAAAAAGGATCTTTTTCATATGGATCCAAATAAACAAATGGAGGGTATATAGGTATTGAATTAGCAGTTAATATAAGAAAATCATTTGATTCTTGCTTTAAATAAAATCGAATAAATTCTTTAGTTAAATTATCACAAATATTAAAATCTTCAATGATTAATATAATAGGTATAGTTAAATCATATAAACTTAGGGTTTCTTTATATATATCATTAACAAATGTTTTATATTCTTTAATCAAATCAAGAAAAAAAAAGTTTAATTTTTCTTTTATTTTATCAGTTAAGACAAAAGAAATATCTAAAGTTTTATTTGATTCTTTTTTTTTAATGTTTTCTTTACTTTTATTATTATCCTTTATATTTGATTCATTTTCTTCTTCATTTTCATCTTCAATTTCCTCATTTTCTTTATTCTTTTTTTGAAACTCAAATAACTTTTTTATATAATTAATATATTCATCACATCCATTTCTACTTATAATTTTAAGCATTCTCTCTTTTCCATTATCTTCAGAATATAATATCTCAAATATATCTTTCAGTATAAATTGAATTCCTCTATAATCAAGATTTTCACTCTGCAAAAGAATATTTGAATTTATTACAAATAGCAAATTGGCATTAAAAATAAAAGGATAATTATAACCAAAATTTAAATTGCATAATATTTCTTTTAATTTTAAATTTTCTTGAAAAAAATTATCAAGACATCTCTTTAATAATAATGTTTTTCCGCATCCAGTTAAACTAGTTACATTAATTAATTTAACTTTAGTTTTATTTAATACAAAATAATTAAATAACTTTACCATGTCTTTCAATGTTTGCTCTTCAAAATAAATTATATCATCTTCTTTAATTATTTCATCATCTAATTGATATTCAGACTCATCTCTGCTATGGAGATGAGTACCTATTAAAGGAAATAAATTAAGCTCTGTATGCTTATGTATTAAACTTTCTATTTTAAGAGGAACAAATAAATTAATATCTACTCCTAAATTACTTTTAGCCTTTTGCCAAAATTTACAAGGTATTTTAGAATCAACCATTAGCATTGTACTTTCATCCATTAAAATATTATCATCATTTCCATATCTTTTATCACCATACATTGATTCCGCCTTCTGCATACATAGCATACCAAAAAAAGTTAGGCTACTAATAATTGCTAACTCTCTTCTTCCTCCTATGGTACCTATTAATCCATAAAATGTTAATCCTGTAGAAATACCTATGAAAGGAAAAACATTTATTTTTTTTAATTTAAAGCATATTTCAAAAGCAGCTAAAACACCCATCACTTCATTCTGAGAAGTTATTGATTTCAAAGTGCCGAAATCTATTTGAAAAATGAATCCCCCTCCATCGGTTAATATTTTATGAACATTACCTCCATATTTAAATACAATTTGTTGTATTATTTGATAAATTTCTTGTAATTTATTTGGATCATCAAAATCTTTTTGGTTTGTTTTAAACCTTAAATATAGTAAAGTTAAATATATTATTTCTTTATTCCATTTTTCGCTTAAAATAGGTCTTTGGAAAATATCTGATAAAATGAAGCTATTAAATTTAGATAAAACTTCTCTTTTTTTAATTATTTGTTCCAAAGTAAAATTATTTCTGATTATATTTACAGTGGATTTGATATTCTGCACTAGGGGGTCAGCATTTTTAATCCCATGTATAACCATATATTTATTATCATCATTAACAAAAGAAAAATCGCAAAATTTGTCAAGTATATCTTTCATCTTTGAATTGGTTATTATTTCTCCTCTTCTAGTGCTTTGCTCAGCGCAGTTAAATGAATCTAGCAAAGCATCTCCAAAAGCAGTATATTCATATTTTCCATCGACTCCTTTTAATATTATGAATTTACAATTTCCTACACATATACCTATCTTAGGAGCAAATGAAGGAGTGTTTGGCAAATCATTTTTGATAGTCTTTTTTTGTAAATCTATTGCACATTGAATACACTTTAAACAAACATTTGTTATTTCCTCTATTTTATTATATTTGTAATTATCTACATCTGATCTTTCTGGAGGCCATATGGCATATGCACCTAATCCTTCGAATATTATATCTCCTCCATGATTTGTTATTGTTGATACTACTTTCTCATGAAATCTATTAAAAAAAAAATAATAAAATTCTGGAATATTTACTTTATTTTTAATTTTGTTATTTAATAATTTCTTGTTTTTATTAATTATATTTGGCATTCCTGTACCATTCTCAAAAAAGTGGGAAGTATCTATATAAATGCAACATGTTTGAAATGATAATGTTATGGGTAATTTTTCATTTTTTCCTAAATATATTCTTTCTTCAATGATTGATTTTAATAATGTTGCTGGTAAATAACCTAAGGCATGTCTTATTGTTGATGCCATTTTATTATTATTTTCTTTTTGTCTTGAAAAACTCATTTTTTATTTATTAATATTTTTAATATAAATTTAATTTATTTAGTGAATTTATTATTATATATATGAAATTTGATTAATGGGGATTGGGGATTGGGGATTGGGGATTGGGGATTGGGCCCAATCCCCAATCCCCAATCCCCAATCCCCAATCCCCAATCCCCAATCCCCATAAAGTTATTTTAATATAAAATAAGTTTATTTATGAATGTTCAATTTAATTATTTATTAATTATTTTAAAAAAAATTTAATTATATATTACATTTTATTTTTTTTCTTTCTTTTCTTTAGAATATAAGGCTCTTTCCCTTCTTGAAATATTATTTAATTCTTTTTTGAAAGCTCCCAATAATTTAATAGGATTAATTCTATTAAATATATTACCTTTTTTTGGTGTTATAAGTTTCGAATCGCACAAATCATTAAAATTATCAATATTTGCGTCACTTTTGTTTATTTTATTTCTATTTCTAACATTAATAGGTATTTCTTTTATTAAATAATTCTTATTATTTTCAATTTTATCAGTCAAATGTAATTTTAGTCTTTCATTTTTATAATTAATATTACTTGAAGATGTTGAAGGTTTTAGTATTTTTTGATATTGACGCACATCTTTTTTTAATTCATTATATAAATTACTATTAATAGTAGTATTACTATTTGTGTTTGTATTATATTTACTATTAATATTTAATACAGATTTAACAAATGAATTAGGTTGTGTATTTGTTTGATTATTTAATTTAAAATGTTTATTAATATTAGTAGTTGAATGACTATTTTCAAGACGTAGTCTACTATTACCTAAATTCATCACTTTTGGACTATTATGTGTTTGAGTATTACAATTATTATTATGTGTTATTCTAATAAATGATGATTTATTTGATGTTAAATTTGGTGTAAGACCTTTACCTTTATTTACATCTATTTCTATTTTATTATTTCCTTTTCTTTGATTCTTCTTTCCATTTATTTCTATAAAAGATATATTCTTTTGATTTAATTCATCTTTTGAATTTTTATTATTTATTTTTTTATTATCTTCTTTTTTTACTACATTTATTTCATGAACTTCATGCTTTGAATCAAAAGCATGAAATATTGAACAAAGCACATCTCCTATACTATTATTTCCTTTTGAATCATCATTTTCTTTTTTTATTATAATCACATTTTTATTTTTCATATTTGAATTCCCTTCTTTTATCATTTTTATATAATCTTTCTTTTCCTTAAATATCCTATCCATTACTTTCTTATTATCATTACTCTTAATATTATTACTCTCTTTATTTGTTTCATTTATTTCTACGATTATATTGTTACTATTTTTTCCACTATATGATTTAGATTTTATTTGTTTTGTAATAATATTATTTTTATTTGCATTCATTTTTTTGATTGAATTTTTAGGATAATTTTGTACTTCTTTATTAATTGAAGGATTCATACTCATATTAACCATTTTTATTTCATGTATTTTAATATTATCTTTATTTTCATCTAATATTTTCATTTTTTCTTCCCTTCCTGTATTCTTCTTTTTATTATCATTTTCCTCTTTTAATATTTTCTTAATATCTATAGATGATATTTTATTTTGTATTGAACTATGTTTTAAATTAATAATATCATCTGTTTTATTAATCATTCTATTATAATTTCTCCAATTTTTATTATTATTTGATGAAAAAGTATTATTTACAGTATAATTATTATTCATTCTTTTATTTTCTAAATTCTTTTGCATTTCTTTCTTTCTTTTATTTATAATTAAATAATCAGATTTACTCAAATATTTTCTATTATTTATTTTCTGTTGTTCTTTATTTACATTTATTTTTATTGTTACAGATTCACTCTCATTTTGTTCTTTATCTGATATATCTTCCCCAATTTCAAATTCACTTACTTTCCTTGATTTCTTTTCATTTATTATTATATTATTATTTTTATTTACTATTATATTTTCTCTCATATTTTGAATCTTATTATCTTGAATATTTTTATTTGATGTAGTTGGTATAGTTGATGGAGTTTTATTTTTGTCTAAAATATAATTATTATTAATACTTATTGAATTATTATTATTTAAACTATTATTTGTTGATGATATTTTTTTTGTGAAATTAACTGGATTTGTCAATGGACTATAACTATTATTAAAGAAATTATTTGTATAATTATTATTATAATTATTAAAATTATAATAATAATTATAATTCACATTATTATCTATATTTTGTCCATTATTATTATTATTGTTATTTATATTAGAAATTAATTTATTGGCTATTTCTTCTGTGTTTATATTCTTTTGTGGTTCTTCTATATTTATATATTGAGATTGGGTTTCAATAATATTATTTATATTATTTACTGGTTGAATATTATTTTGAATATCCCATATGTCATTATTATTATTACTAATTTGATTAATATTATTATCATTTTTATTATCTTCATTTTGTCCTGAAAATATTAAATATTTATTGTTATTAAAGTTAATGAATTGCTTATTGTCTCTTTTTATTTCTTCATTAAATGCATCATTATTATGTGCTGAATATAATTCTATTATATTCTTTTCATTATTTTTATCTACATTAATAGAATAATAATTATCTATTGTTTTATTTGCTAATAATTTATTATCTTTATTATTTCTATGATTATGATTATTATTTTCAATATAAACATGTATATCATTATTAATATAATTATTATTTATATTTTCATTATATATTTGGGAATAATTATTATCTAAACTATTCAAAAAATGAGAATATATTCCTCTATTTAATGGTGTTGGACTTAAATTTCTATGATTATTATTATTACTTTCAAAATAATTATTATAAATATTATTTTTATTTTCCTCTATATGATTATTATTTGAATAAAGTATATTATCAATTGAAGCTATTATATCATTTGTCTTTTCTCCTATTTCAGGCTCAAATTTTGAATATATAATATTATTGTCAGAATTTATGTTATTCATATTACTAATATCAATATTTTCATTTTTTTCATTTATATTATTATTATTAGCATTATTATTATTATTTTGTTTTAAATATTTATTGTATTTCATTACTAAATTATTATCTGGATAATTATAATGCATCATTTCATATTTTTTAACAAAATCAGAATTATAAATATCTTCAACTTTATATCTCTTATTAATATTTGGATCTAATAAATGATATATTAAACTCTTGCATTCATCACTAACTCTTCTACCAAAAATTAAATTATGGTTTTTGATATTATCCATAACATCTTTTTCATTAAATTTTGGCTTATTTGGTCTAAAAGGTGAATACCCATGAATCATCTCATATAATAAAACTCCTAAAGACCAAACATCAATTTCTTTACCATATCCTTCATGATTAACTAACTCTGGAGACATATATTCAGTGGTACCACAAAACGTCCCACGTTGATGACCATCTAATTTTACACACCAACCAAAATCGCACAATCTTACAACATTATTTTCATACATTAAAATATTTTCAGGTTTTATATCCCTATGAATTAAATCATTTTGATGTAAAAAATTGACTGCATTTACCACTTGAATAAATAATGAAAAAGTTTTATTTTCATTTAATCCTTTAAATTTTCTTATATAATGAAATAGAGAGCCATCAGATGCATATTCCATTATTAAATCATAACTTATATTTGTCTCTTTAACAAATAATAATTTTACTATATTTGGATGATCTATTTTAGATTGTATATCTATTTCTTTTTGTATACTACTCAATGAATGTAATAATGAAAATAATTTTTTTTTATCCATATGTTTTATAGCATAATATTTTTTATTTACAGTATGTAAAGCTAAATAGACTTGGCCATATGAGCCACTACCTATTATTTTTACTTTTCCATATTCGTCATATATTGGTACAAAATTTTTTAAACTATAAAAAGAATCATATATTATTGAATTATTTATTATTCCATATATTAAATAAGGAGAATTAATTTGTGGTATATTTGTCATTGTAATATTATTTTCAGGATGGTGTTTTGAACAATGATAATCAAGACAAGATAGAGAACAAAAATGATTGGGGCAATACCGACATCTATAAGTTGAAACTAAGATGGCATAACAATTTGAACATTTCATAAAGGAATATTATTTGATATTATTAAAATAATTTATTAATTAATTAAAAATTAAATTAAAATAGTAATAGAAGAAATATATTTAAAAATATGAAAATAAGAAAAAAATATTTTATGAAATGATAAATAACTTTTAATAATAATATTTGGAATTAATGTTGTGGTGTTATTATTATTAAAAATGCATTTATTGTTTTTTATGTTAAATATGTTTTTTTTTTTGAAAAAATTCATTATTAAATTTATTTTTTCTTCATATATATTAATTATTTTTAAATTTTAAATTTCATAACTCTAATTAATAATTTTTAAAAAATTTTTATTGAACATGGGGATTGGGGATTGGGGATTGGGGATTGGGGATTGGGGATTGGGCCCAATCCCCAATCCCCAATCCCCAAACCCCAAACCCCCAACCCCAATCCCCAAAAAAAAAATATATTTTAAA
>Ga0247608_10007582_pt1 | contig 11093 bp, 19 predicted proteins | sample 176DNAGHGlowgp2_FD_193490 | JGI IMG/M metagenome (GOLD analysis project Ga0247608, IMG submission 193490) | Sheep rumen microbial communities from Palmerston North, Manawatu-Wanganui, New Zealand - 1766 DNA GHGlow gp2 | ecosystem: Host-associated > Mammals > Digestive system > Stomach > Rumen ... | reverse complement strand
ATCAGTATCAGAAGTAACACACAACTTCTGTCAGTATCCGTTTGATTCTGAGGCACAGGCAGCGAGATATGCAGAGACGCATGGAGAGACGGCGCAGTATTGGCTGGATCAGTGGAAGTTCACAAACCTCAGAGCCACAATTAGCGGTACACTTACCCACGAGTACGGAGAGTCTCTTGGATGGCTTAAGAACGGACACCCAGAGTTGATAACAGAGTCGTGCAGACCAAAGTATGTGAAGGATAAGAGCTGGCTCATACCAACAAGGCCAAAGGAGGAGGCTGTATTAAAGTTCTATAATGAACTACATCCAACTCTTCATTTCGTATTGGCTGAGACAAAGGTGTATACTGGTAAGAACAGGGAGTTGACAGATCTTAAACAGGACTATTGCGGTACGTTTGATATCCTGTTCTATTACAAAGACCCGGAAGATGACTCGAAGAGTGGTTTGTGTATATTTGACTTCAAGACCAATAAGGAGTTAAAGAAAGATTTCAGCAGGGAGAATGGCAAAATGCTATTACCGCCTTTCTCAGATTATTATGAAGAGCCGTTATCGTACTATACAGCACAGCTTTCGTGCTACCAGATACCACTAGAGGATATTGGACTGAAGGTGATAGGTAGAAGAATTGTATGGCTGAAAGACGACGGAACATATGAATTGATTCCATTAAATGATGTAACAGATAGATTAAGGAAAGTATTATGAAAACTGGAGGTAAGGTTTTAATTGGTGGAATACTTGGTATGTTAATCACTACCCTTATATCATCCACATATTTTTATAACTTCGTTAGGAAGATGGTGAAAGGACTTAATGCGAGTTTGAAAGACTATAACTACTAATGATATGGAGTATGTAAATAAGAAGTGGGATCTGCCCACAATGGAGGTAAGAATGGAGAATCTCAAGAAGGTTATAGACCCTCATATAGTAGAGACATCCATTGCTTATTATGAGAATATTGCAGACAACAGACTTGATGCCTTATACCTTGCATACTATCAGTTGAAAGATGACTATTGCAAGATTAAAAGACGCACATTTGGAAAGCCGAAGGACGTTGAGTATAAGCCTAAGAAACTCACTTCGTGGTGGTATACAAATGACTATGACAGCAACACTAGATGGTGGTCTCCAAGTAATTACACCTGGACTATAACCACCAGTTATTCGTCATCAGCTACAACATACTCATATAATTCGTATTATAATCAGTTATGAAAGTAACAGTATTATCCCAGTTCAATTTTGACGAGAGGATGAAGAAAATGGGTTTGAGTGACGATAACGTTGAGGAGCAGAACGCTGCTTTCATATCGATCATAGGTACGCCGGAGTGCCTTAGTTACTACCTCGACGAGGGGGATACCAAGCACTACTTTGGCGACCACCCTAATGTGCTCAACCTTGAGTTTGACGACATTGAGGATGATGTGTTGTATAATGGTCATCACTTCAAGACGATGAGAATGGAACAGGCTGAAAAGGCTGTTGATTTCATCGAGAATATCGTTGATAAAAACGTTGATGATATATTTATACACTGTAGAGCTGGTTTCAGCAGGTCACGTGCATTCGGCGAGTTCATCTATAGATACTGCAAGGAGCACGAGATCCCACTGGAGTATGAGGACAGGGATGACTACACCACGATGTATAATTCCGGCGTAATGAGAAGACTCAATCACGCCTACTGGAAGAAACACAGGGTGAGGTTCTACGAGGATGAGACTGATTATCCGGACGAGCTTGTTAATCCTCCTCTGAAAGTAATAAATAGGTAGAGAAAAAATAAATAAAGCAAAAGCTATTGAATCTACTGGAGATATTTTTATATTTTAAAGTGTGGAAAAGAGAAGTTGTTTAAATTGTACGAATTTTGCCACTTGCAACGTACTTGGAAGCTTCAAGGACGAAGACGGAAGAGTTCCGGTGAGCATACTGGATGTGGTTGGAAGTGATTGCAAGAAATTTTTTAGTTCTATAAGATGAGATACGACGGAATTATAAGGGAAATCCGCTATTACGGGGAGAAGAGTGAAGACGGAAGATGGGTGATACCAGTTGGAGTCGATTGGGACTTCACAATCACAAAGTGTTCATCTTGGCTTGAGGGTACTATGGAAGTGAACCCGGAAGCCTTTGAAGTAATGAAGAAGTGGAAGAGAGACTACAACGTAGGTTGGATTCTCGACACCATGAGACACGATGCGATCCTGGAAGAGCCTTTACAGATACTCAAGGACAACGGCATTGAACTGTATGGGCTTAGGAAGAACCCACAACAGGATAAGGACGGAAACAGCGTACCTAAGTGTTGGTGTATATTCCACATTGACGATAGGAATGTAGGAACACCAGTTATGATGGGTGATGGTTGTGACAGACCTTGTGTTGACTGGAAGAAAGTTGATGAAATAATGTCCCCTGTACTACAGGAGATAAGCGATAAACTAAATAAATTATGAACGAAAAGTATATTTTGATTAAGCCATATGAGTGCAACTATGGCACACTGCCACAGGGAAGTGATATCATCTACTTCAGAGGGCAGTTCTATTTGAACGGAGGACCAATCCCATCGACGTGGAATTCTCTCTTCAAGAAAATCATAGAAAATGACGAATACGTAAGGAAAGTTAAGATCAACAAAAACGAGTTTTAATATGGAAGAGAATGAAGAGGTTCTTTCTTTTGTGAAGCGTCTTAAGAAATTGAGTGTTTGGCTTGAGAACGGATTACAGTTCACTGGCGGTGACAGGGACGTTGCAGAGGAAAATGAAGACAGAGAAGCAGTAGCTGCTTATGAGGCTACGATGGAGACATATTCTGGAGTGATTGACGATTTACATGAATTATTCCCAGAGGTATTTACTTGTGATGGGAAATATTATAATTACAGGGATAATGGATAAGAGTAGATTTTTGAGAGACAGCGACAATACTGGTAGGTTCATCGTCAAGTCGAAGGTCACAGGCAAAAAGTATTTCGTGGAGGTCATAGGTAACACTCACGCTGCTGATTGGGGAGACCTCGATCCGGCGACGAAGAAGATGACAGGATCGTATGGTGAGAGATATGAGGGCTGTGTGCCAGAGAAGGATTCACTGATTACAGAGGAAAACGGTTTTGAGAAGATAACAACGTTGCCCCCAGGAGTATCACCATTCGATGAGATCGAGAAGAGGGATAAGGCTTATGAGAGAAGAATGAAGGAGCTTGCAGCTCTTGAAGACGAGTTCGGGGAAAAATAATTTATTAAAAACTATATAGTTATGAGTACAAAAATTAAGTATTTCAGTCTGTACGGGAACGCAACCGGAGCAGACGGCAAGAACCACATCGTTACGATAGTTGGTAAGTTGGAGACTGGAAGGAAGCTCAAGGAGTTCAAGGAGACCGTTCCAGTAGAGTTCAAGGAGGGTGCATTCATCGACGGAGAACTCAAGTTTGAGAGAAAGGTGTTCACCAGGAAACTGACATTGGGTATGTCAATTTGTCACCCATCTGATGTATTTGACGAGATTAAGGGTATCGAAGTTGCAAAGGCTCGTATTGAGCAGGGTGATACTCTTGGATCATTGCAGACAAATAGTGTCACAATGTTGACAGATGACGCAATTTTGGCTGAGATACTTGTCAAATTAGCTTATGTAACCGAGAACATTGACGAATATCTTCCTATGGAGGATTAAAAAAAACGTTAAAAATTACAAAAAAGAACTGGGATTGCTTGTCAGTCTCAGTTTTTTTTTATATCTTTGCACACAAATGGATAAGATTATGAAAAAGTTCATGGAAGCATTGACAGGAATCATCGTATTCGCTGTCGTATTGGAAAGTGTGTCCAGGTATAGGATACGCAAGTTTTTGTCACGTGATTAACGGTTTGGCATAGTTTTTGCATATGGGTATAGCGAAAGAGATATATGAGACTGACGGCATCAGCAAGGGTGTAAAATACGTACTAACCATCAATGAGGATAACTCAGTGAAGCTTGTGTTCTACAACGGCGCATTTAAGGTTGAAGAGCCTTATGTGGAAATAGTGGACATAGGCGACAATGGTGGTAAAAGAGTGGAATACGGAACATCCAAGGTGAAAACGTCGTTACCATTCAAAAGGTATATAGACGGAACTCTCGACGATAGGTGGACGAAGATATTGTGATGGAGATACAAGAAACAGATGGCATGATGTGTGGTGTTATCAACAATATACAAGTGACACACATAGAATATAAGACCATCGGATATAAGTCCAAAAGCCTGTATATCGACAATGTTTATACAATAGGAATTGAGAGAGGAAAGGGTTATGCTTCGCAACTCCTGGAACACCTCATCAAAAAATATGGTGATGAAATGGACATAAAGTTGTCCTGTCACCCATATGGTGTCAGTTTCCTTTCCGATGAGTTCGGTAAGAAATACAAGGACTTACAGGAGAAGACAGCCAAATGGTATGAGAAGTTCGGGTTTGTCACGTTTAGCAGAAAAGAGTATGAATCATCCTACAAATGGATAATGATCAGAAAGAAAATAACATTATAGAATAAAAATATTAAGTGATATGAGTAAAATTATTGGAATTGACCTTGGTACATCTACCTCGTGCGTATCAGTATTCGAGGGAGGTCAGCCTACAGTTATTGTGAACGGAGAGGGTAATCGTACAACACCTTCCGTTGTTGGTTTCGCTAATGGTGAGCGTAAGGTGGGTGATGCAGCCCGTAGACAGGCTATTACCAACCCTAAGAATACCGTATACGCTATCAAGCGTTTTATGGGTCTTACCTATGACAAGGCAAAGAAGGAGGCAGATCGTGTGACCTACGATGTGGTTAACGAGGGTGGCTACCCACGTGTGAACATCGACGGACGCAAGTACACCCCACAGGAGATCTCTGCTACTATTCTACAGAAGATGAAGAAGACTGCCGAGGATTACCTGGGAACAGAGGTAAAGGAGGCTGTTATCACAGTTCCTGCATACTTCGACGACGACCAGCGTAAGGCTACTATGGAAGCCGGACAGATTGCAGGTCTTGATGTGAAACGTATCATCAATGAGCCTACGGCTGCTGCACTCGCATACGGTGTAGACAAGGAGAACAAGGATATGAACATCGTCGTGTATGACATCGGTGGTGGTACATCCGACGTATCTATCCTGTCATTCGGTGGCGGCGTGTTCGAGGTTATCTCAACCAATGGTGATTCACACCTTGGTGGTGAGGACTTTGATCAACTTATTGTGGATTGGCTTGTAGAGCAGTTCAAGAACCAGGAGGGTGCAGATCTCACAGGTGACCCAATGGCTATGCAGCGTCTCAAGGAGGCTGCTGAGAAGGCGAAGATTGAGCTTTCTACCTCTATGTCAACGGACATCAACCTGCCTTACATCACAGCCGTGAACGGAACTCCTAAGCACCTTAACACTACGCTTACCCGTGCGAAGTTCGAGCAGTTGTCACAGGGTCTGTATAATCGTCTGGTAGATCTCTGTAAGAAGGCTTTGGAGCTTTCTAAGATGCAGAAGTCAGATATTGACGAGGTGATCCTCGTTGGCGGTTCTACACGTATCCCTAAGGTTGTGGAAGCAGCAAAGAGTGTATTTGAGAAAGAGCCATCTAAGGCGGTGAACCCAGACGAGGCTGTGTCTATCGGTGCTTGTATCCAGGGTGCTGTTCTTGGTGGAGACCAGGGTGTTGGCGACATCGTGTTGCTTGACGTTACTCCTCTGAACCTTGGTATTGAGACCCTTGGCGGTGTGATGACTACGCTGATTGAGGCAAATACCACTATCCCATGTGATAAGGAGGAGGTATTCTCTACAGCCTCAGACAACCAGACCGAGGTGACGATCAACCTGTTGCAGGGTAATCGTCCAATGGCTAGCCAGAACAAGTCAATCGGTAGGTTCAACTTGACTGGTATCCTGCCAGCAAAGCGTGGTGTTCCTCAGATTGCCGTTAAGGTTAGCATCAACGCCAACGGTATCATCGAGGTTACTGCAAAGGACAAGGGTACTGGTAAGGCTCAGTCCATCCGTGTTGAGGGTTCTAGCAGCCTGTCAAAGGAGGAGATCGAGCGCATGAAGGCAGAGGCAGAGGCAAATGCTGAGGCTGACAAGAAGGAACGTGATGCAGTTGACAAGCTGAACAAGGCAGATGGCATTGTTTTTGCCCAGGAGAAGATGATCGAGGAGCAGAAGAACAATCTTACCTCCGACGAGAAATCGAAGCTTGAGGGGCTTGTAAATGAACTTAAGGACTGCATTAAGGCTAAGGACGCATCGAAGGTTGACACCATCGAGGCTCAGATTAACGAGACTTGGCAAGCCGTGTCACAGCGTGTATACGCAAACCAGGGACAGCAGCAGACTCAGCAGAACGCTGATGAGGCAGCAGCATCCGAGGCGGCACAGGAACAGCCAAACGTACAGGACGCTGACTTTGAAGAGGTAAACTAATGGAAAAGAAAGAGCTTTATTTCGCACAGTTCGATTTCCATTGCCCTCATTGTGGTGGTAGTTTTCGTGGTAGCATTCACGAAGCACCACAATACCGCAACGGGCATAGGGAAGTTTCGACAAATTGCCCACACTGCAATGCAGTAGTTACGTTAGAAGTTAGTGTTAGTTAAATGACTTGGCAAGGTTTGTAAATATAATTTCGTATTTGTCTGAGGGAGTTACCCAACAACTTCCTCAGATTTTTGCGTTTTTATTTGGAAATTTCATTTTTTTTATATATCTTTGCATAAGAATTATAACTTTATCATAATATGAAGAAAGATTACTACAAGATTCTTGGGGTTAAGAAAGATGCCTCGCAGGACGAGATCAAGAAGGCGTATCGTAAGCTGGCAATCAAGTATCACCCGGATAAGAATCCTGGAGATAAGAAAGCCGAGGAAATGTTCAAGGACGCTGCTGAGGCTTACGAGGTATTGGGTGACGAAAAGAAGAGGGCTGACTATGACAACCCTGCATCCAACTTCGATTTCAAGATGAGTGGCGGTCCTGATTTCTCCTCTATGAATATGGAGGATATCCTCAAGCATATGAACGGCTTCGGGTTTGACTTTGATTTCGGTGGCAGCAGGAAGCCAAAACACGTCGAGGGTAGCAGTATCCGCATAACCTTCAAACTAACATTGGAGGAAATGTTTAATGGTACTGTAAAGAAATTTAAGTATAAGCGTTTCGAGCCTTGACACCTGTGGCGGTTCTGGAATGACTGAGAATAGCAGGAGGCGTACCTGTAAGTCGTGTGGTGGAACAGGATCTATATTCGCTAATGGTGCGTTTGGTGGTTTTAGTCTTGGTATGACCCAGACATGTCCTACCTGTGGTGGATCTGGATATGTACTTGAGAACCCATGTACCGCTTGTAATGGTCACGGAATCGTTGAGAAGAAAGTCCAGCAGGAGATAAAAATCAATAGGGGTACTGCTCACGGGCAATCATATGTGTTCAATGGACTTGGAAATTTCCCGCCTCACGGCGAGGGAACACCAGGAAATCTCATTGTCAGCATAGAACAGTTAGAACACGATAAGTTTGATAGAGTTGGTGACGATCTCATATTCGATCTTGAGATACCTGTACTACAGGCTGTGAAAGGCTGTAAGATGGATGTCACCACAATCGACGGTAAGACAATAGCAGCAAAGATACCACCTCTTACCAGTGAAGGTACACAGTTGAGGTTCAGAGGCTACGGAATGCCTAAATTCAACAGTGACATTAGAGGCAATATGATAGGTGTCGTGAGGCTGGTAATGCCGGAGAAACTGGACGAGGAGGATAACAGACTCCTGGAGCAACTCTGTGAGAGAGACAATTTCAAGTAACAATTAATAATCATTATGGAAGAAGCAAAAGAAAGAGATTTTACGAGGTATGTGAAATTCGGTAAGAACTATGAGCCTATAGGTGAGACACGTGACGTGCTACCTGCTGGTTTTTACTATCCATATTACGACTCGTATCACAACAAGGCTTACTTCACTCAGAAGGAGCTAGTTATGCCTAAGTTGTACGTTCTACCAAATGAGATCCAGACAGAGATCCTTGATGACATCAAGAGGTTCTGGAAATCTGAGGCAAGGTACAAGCAGTTCGGTAACGTGTATAAGAGGAACATCCTCCTGTACTCATTGCCAGGTAACGGTAAGACATCGCTTATCAACATCTTGTGTCACAAGTTGATTGACGAGCACGATGGTGTTGTAATCTTCATCGATAACCCGTCAGCTCTAAGCGCATATCACGTATGTATGGAGAGGTTTAGGGACATCGAGCCAAACAGGAAGGTAATTACCATTATCGAGGACTTCGAGAGGTTGGCAAAGGATGATCACTACACTGCAATGCTCTTGCAGTTGCTGGATGGTAACACACAGTTCGACAATGTGGTTACGATTGCCACAACCAACTATCCTCAAATACTTGAGAAAAGGTTCACTTGCAGACCAAGTAGGTTCAACCTGGTGATTGAGTATAAGAAGCCTAACGACGAGGTGAGAAGGGCTTATATGACAATGAAGCTCAAGGATGCCGGAATAGATGTTGAGAGCACAAAGGTAAAGAAGGACATCGAGAGGCTTGTAGGAAAGACTGAGGGCTATACGTTTGACTTCGTTAAGGAGGTTATCCAGGGCATCTACGTTGATGAGATTAAGGAATCTGTGCTGTTCGACAGATTAAATGAGATCATCAAGAGAAATGGTAGGGTAGTTGTCAGCGAGGAGGAGTCTAAGAAGATTGGTTTCTCCCTCAATGAGGACAAGAAATGCGAAGGACCATACGTAGAGGAAGGTGATGAGTCTGAATCTCCAGATGACGATGATGACTGGGCAACAGCACCATCCAATGATGTGAAAGTTCGTGGGTTTGTCCCATATAAGATAAAGAAAGCGTTTTTGGTAAACAATGACGTTCCTGGGACTAATCCTGTGGTAGAAGATTTAGATCCTGTTCCGGATGAACCAGTGAATGAGGTGAAGAAATCTGTGAGAATAAAAGAAGATGATTAAAGTAGTCAAAGACATAGACTTGTATAACCACGTCGGCGAGTTCGACGTGGTTCTTGTCGGTACTAATAACTACCATATCATGTCTCATGGTATACAGCTTAACATAATGCTGAATTACCCGTATGTCTATGATAAGAATCTGGAGACCAAGTATGGCGATCCGGAGAAACTTGGTACTATTCTTGAGTGCAAGTCAGAGGGAGAACCTACATTCTGTCTTTGCTTCATATGTGGTGGTAATTTCAGACCGGATATTAATAAGGATTATCTATCTTATGAAAGCCTTGAAAAATGCCTTAAACTGGTTAATATTTTATATAGGGGTAAGAAGGTCGCAACGACACTTCTTGGTACTAGCAGGTTTGACGGAAACGGCGATAGGGAGAAGGTGATGGAGATATTCAACGAGACAATCAAGGACGTTGACCTCACCATTTATGACTATTATCAGAAGTCAAGATCAGAGCAACTTGGAGAAATTTACCACAAAGAGGCTAAGGTGAGGGAGACAGACAGAAAAGCCTACTATGAAATGGTAAGGCAAAGAAAGAAGGAAGCAGAAGAAAGGTTTAAGAAAAATGGACATAGAAGATACTGATAAGATGTCCCTCATCAAAATCAAAGAGCGATGGGATGAGAAGATGTTTAGATACATAATAAACAATATGAAATATTTAGGCGCATGATACTACATTTGCATTTAACGGATGACCACCTTAAGCTGGTGAGATTCTTAAACATCGAAGATGAAGACGACGATGTGCTCACGATTAACAAACACGTGATGCTTACACTACAGACCCACATACTTGACGATGTGGCTACAATCCTTGGATATAGGGACAAGGCAATAAGGGGTACTGAGGAAGATCCAGACGGAGCTGCATATCCGGATGACGTGGAGAAATACCTGCTTGATACATACAATTATGTGTCAAAAAACCTCTATCTCATTGAGACTCTATTACATCAGAGGTGTACCCAGGGAATCGTCCCAGGTCATTACAAATGCAACGACGCAGACCTTATCTGGGAATATGTAACTGATTAACATTTTTTAAGGTTATTTTCTTGCGTATGAAAAAATTTTTCTCTAAATTTGCACACGATATCGACGATGAACCAACAGCATTGGCATATACTGATTTTACCGATCCTTCACCTGTCATTACTGGGGAAGATGCGGAGAGGTTCATAAAGCGAATGGAGGAGGTTGAAAAGAAGGCTAAGGAACGTGCTAACCGTCCTAAAACTAAGGCTGAACTCGAAAGTGAACTCAGCATTATGAAGGTGATGTATGAGTACGAGGAACGTGAATTGAATAACTTAAAAAATAAAATAGAAGAATTAGAAAAAGAGTTACATGCTAAGACAGAAGAAGAATGATTTCTCTTCTAGGTTCAAGGTGAACGAGGAGATTAAGCTCTACGGCAATGTAAGAATTGTCGGTGAGGGTATTGAGAGCAAGGTTGTGCCTATAGCGGAGGCACGTAGTATGGCAGAGAGTATGGAACTGGATCTGGTTCTGCTCAGCACAAACGGTAATGAGCCAGTTATCAAACTATGCAACTACGAGAAGATGCTCTATGAAATGAAGAGGATGGCAAAGAAAAACAAGCAGACTGCTAAACCTCTGAAAGACATTCAGCTCAGTGTGAACATCGCAAAGCACGATATGGAGACGAAGGCTAATAATGCTAGGAGATTCCTAGAGGATGGCAGTCGTGTTCGTGTTACGCTTACAATGAAGGGTAGAGAAATGGCAAGGCATGAGGAAAATAAGAGGTCAATACTTGAGTTCATTGTTATGCTGGAGGATGTTGCTGTCCCAGAAGCAGCACCACGTGATGATGGCAACAGAACATCTGTTATTTTGAAGAGAAGATAGAATAGTTACAAACAATAAAAACAAATTAGTGTAATGGGATTAGTAATAAATCTAAGGGCAGACACTGGTCTTGTGCTTCGTAGTGAGAATACTACAAGGTTCTACAAGGACATCAAGAAGTATGAGACTATGACTCGTGAACAGGAAG
>Ga0247608_10007580_pt1 | contig 11095 bp, 8 predicted proteins | sample 176DNAGHGlowgp2_FD_193490 | JGI IMG/M metagenome (GOLD analysis project Ga0247608, IMG submission 193490) | Sheep rumen microbial communities from Palmerston North, Manawatu-Wanganui, New Zealand - 1766 DNA GHGlow gp2 | ecosystem: Host-associated > Mammals > Digestive system > Stomach > Rumen ... | reverse complement strand
AATTTTCAAACCGTTCTGAAGTGTTACATCCTTGTGTACAGTGCTTTTGCTTATTCCAAAAATTTTTGCTGTGCTTCTTACTGTTTCTTTTGTTTCAATTATATAATGTGCAAGTTTCGTTGCACGTTCTTCTATTGATATTCGCATCATTTATGCCCCCATGAATACTTTTTGTTTAATATTATTCATGTGTAGGCTTGTTTATGAATTAAAAAACTTTTATTAAATCTCCACCTCGATCATCATATAATGCAACTCTATTAAACTCCATATAAAAAGGTTTAAAGTTTTCATTAATACTCTTATACATTTCCTTGGCTTTTTCCTCATCTCTTGTAACATGTAAAGTCATATGAAATATATAATTGCTCGAATCATATTCTTTTTCTGGATTGCCTGTATAAAAAGAGCCTCCTACATAACCTCTTTCTTCTGGAATTTCTTTAAAAAATATTCTTTGTAATTCAATTAATTCTTGGTTCTTCTCTATTCCAAAATAAAGAATAAAAGCTCCACTTTTTACACTTTGAATTAGTTTTAATTTGTCAATTTTTACTTTTATATTATTTAATTTTGTTTTCTCTAATACATCCAATACTTTTTCTTGATTTTCTTTATCTGTACCAAATATAGTAAAATGATATGGCATTATATCAACACTATATCTTTTTGCATCATCATCTAAAAAATATGGTACTTTGCACGTCTTTTCATTAATTCTGCTCATAATATTTTTTATTTTATTTTGTTCATCTTCGTTAAAATAAGTTATTAGTGTTATTTTTTTCATAATTACCTTCTTCCCTTCACCACCTATGTAAATTATGTGCTTCTTTTTGCAATTACATATAGCGAAGCAACTTTTCTTATATTATATCAAAAAAATAAAGTATTTCAAGTAATATACTCAAAATACTTTATATGTTTTTCCACATACATTTATTTGTCGTAAGCAAGGTTGTGGGTAACATTTGCAAATTTACTTTGCATTTTCAGATAATTCAAAAAATCTTTTTTATCTATTTCACATTTTTCAAAATAAATTTTTATTCACATTCCTCTCCTATATTCTTAATTCAGCAAATATTCTTTGTTCTTCTTCCATTTGTCTGAGCCTTTTCTTTTCTTCATCAATCTTCTAGTTCTCCATGTACTACGCCCTTTAAATCATCCATTGATGAAAACTTTAAAATTGGTTGTGCAGCTAATCCTTTTCTATGAATTATCTCTCTAAAAACTTCACCATTGCCCCAAATCACCTTAGCTTCAGGATCTTCACCTCCTAGAAAGGAAATATACGCATCTTTAAGCCAACTTGTTACTGTACCACCTAGTCTTCTCCTCGCCCCTGTTGCCATTAGACGATCTGTTGCTCTTGGCACAGGACTTATAAAATCATATATATTTGATCTTTCATCTCCAAAAATATCCTTTTCTTCTGGTAATGTGCATTTTAATGACATAACAAATCTCCTCCTATCTCCATTATTTTACTATAAATCTCTTGATAAGTACAATATATTTATGTTATAATATTCATAAGGAGTGATTATAATGAATATTGATTTAGAATTATATAGAGTTTTTTATATAGTAGCAAAAAATAAGCACATGACTAAAGCAAGCAATGAATTACATATATCTCAACCTGCTATTTCACAATCTATAAAAAAATTAGAAAATCAACTTGGTGGAACTTTATTCTTAAGAAGTAATAAAGGCATGGAGCTCACTTCTGAAGGCCAAATGTTTTATGAATATGTTACAGGTGCTCTAGAACTTATTAATAATGCAGAAAAAGAGTTTACCTCATTTAAAGATTTATCTAAAGGTGAAGTTAAGATTGGTTGTTCAACTACATTAACTAAATTGATTCTAATGGATGCCTTAAAAGACTTTCATCTTGATTATCCTAACATAAATATTAGTATCACTAATGAATTAACTAGTAATTTGATAAATGATTTAAAACTAGGTAAATTAGATTTTGTTGTATTTAATGAAAGAAACCGTATAGAGACAAATCTAAACTTAGAAACAATAATAGAATTAAAGCAAGGTTTTATTTATAATCCTGAATTCTATAATGACAACATCAAAACTTTTAAAGATTTAAACAATGTTCCTCTTATATTACAAAAGGAAGAATCAAATAGAAGAAAACTATTAGACTATATTGCACTTGAACATAATGTTAAACTTCTACCTAAAATGGAGGTTGTAAGTCAAGAATTAATTATAGATTTTACTAATATTGGTTTAGGAATCGGTTTTTCGATTATAGATTTAGCCAAAAGAAAATACAAGAATTTAAAAGAATTGAATATTAATAAAAAAATACCAAATATAAAAATATATTTGGCAACTAATAAATCAATTTCATTAACATTTGCTAGTAAAATGTTTATTAAATATTTAAAAAATACTAGATTATAATAATTGAATTAAATGTTTGTATATTTCTAGCCTATATATTAAAACAAATGGTATTTGCAATTATCTTTTACAATAATTGCAAATACCTTTTTGTCTCCTCCAAAATCACTTCCTCGCTGTTGCTTCCAAGCTTCAAAGTAATCATAGGTTTAACTCCTGGTGAAAATCTAATTCTATTTCCATAAGATTTAATCAAAACTCCTACACAATCAGGGTTAAATAAACTATTATCATAAGTAAATACCACAGACTCTCTCTTACTCGAAATTTTTGAAACCCCCTGAGCTTTCGCCAATTGCTTTATTCTTGAAATTTCAAGTAATTTTTGAACTTCTACTGGAAGATTTCCAAATCTATCTATAAGTTCATCTATAACATCTCGAATGTCTTTTTCATCTTTGCAAAGTGCAATATCTTGATAAATCTCAATTTTTTGGTTTGAGTCTGGAATGTAACTATCTGGTATAAAACTTGTTACATTTAAGTCAATTTGAACTTCAAATTCAGGTTTTACTTCTAAGCCTTGTTCTTCTCTTACAACTTCATCTAAAAGTCTGCAATATGTGTCATATCCAACTTCTTCTAGATGTCCGTGTTGTATCTCTCCAATCAAACTTCCTGCACCTCTTATTTCCAAATCTCTCATGGCAATTTTAAATCCAGAACCAAATTCTGTAAATTCTTTTATTGCTTTAAGTCTTTTATCAGCTTCTTCTGCCAAAACTTTGTCTTTTTTGTAAGTTATGTATGCATATCCTTGTCTATCGCTTCGTCCAACTCTTCCTCTTATTTGGTAAAGTTGTGCTAAGCCCATTCTGTCAGCATTTTCAACAATAATAGTGTTTGCATTTGGAATATCTATTCCTGATTCTAAAATTGTTGTACATACCAAGACATTTATCTTTTTATCTACAAAGTCTTCCATTATATCTTCAATTTCTGCCCCTGTCATTCTTCCATGAGCATAACCAACGCTTGCTTCAGGCACAAGTCTTGAAATTTCATCTGCTTTTAGCATTATATCATCAACTCTGTTATATATGTAAAATACCTGCCCATCACGTTCTAGTTCTTTTGTTATTGCTTCTTTTATAACCTCTGAATCATATTCTAAAACATAAGTCTGAACTGGTTTTCTGTTTTGTGGTGGCTCATAAATTACAGACATATCTCTTACTCCCACAACAGACATGTGAAGCGTTCTAGGTATTGGAGTTGCAGTCATTGTAAGTACATCTATATTTGCTTTATATTGCTTAATTTTTTCTTTTGCTCTTACTCCAAAACGATGCTCCTCATCTATTATAAGAAGTCCTAAATCTCTAAACTCCACTTCTTTTCCAAGTAATTTGTGAGTTCCAACTACAATGTCTACATCTCCTAATTTTAGGTCTCTTACAATTCTATTTTTATCTTTTGTAGTTCTAAATCTATTTAAAAGTTCTACTGTAATTGGATAATCTTTCATCCTATCTTTAAATGTTTGATATTGCTGTTTTGCCAAAACTGTTGTTGGAACTAAATATGCAACTTGTTTTCCTTCCATTACAGCTTTAAATGCTGCTCTTATTGCAACTTCTGTTTTACCATATCCAACATCTCCACATAGAAGTCTATCCATAGGCTTTTCGTTTTCCATATCTGTTTTAACTTCTTCTATACAACGAAGTTGATCATCTGTTTCTACATAAGGGAATTTTCCTTCAAATTCTTTCTGCCACTCTGTATCTGGTGCAAATGCATGACCTCTTGATTTTTCCCTTCTAGCATAAAGCTCTATAAGTTCTTTTGCAACTGCTCTTAGATTATTTTTAACCTTTGTTGTTGTTTTCTCCCAATCTTTTGAGCCTAATTTATTAAGCTTTAAGCCTATTTCTTCTCCACCTACATATTTTCTAATACTATCTAAAGCATTTGTAGGTATGTATAAAATATCGTCACCTGCATATTTTAGTTTGATATAGTCTTTTGTTGTGCCATCTGCTGTAATAGTATTTACACCAATATATATACCAATTCCATAACTTCTGTGAACTACATAATCTCCAACTTTTAAATCTGCAAAAACTACTTTTTCTCCTTGCTTAAATTCTTCAGATTTAAATTTTCTTTTTCTCCTATCAGCTTCTACAATCTCATTTGCAACAATTACAATTTGGTCTAAATCATAAGATTCAAAACCTTCTGATATTTTTCCAACTGTAATTACAACATTATTTTGTGTATTTTTTGATATGATAGTCTGATTCAAATTTTCCTCAAATCTTGAAGAAATCTCATTTTCATTTAAAAGCTTTTCTATTTTACTTGCTTTTTCTTTCATATCAACCACAACATAGACTTTTTTGTTATCTTTTAAGAAATTTTTAATATCGCCAATAAATAAGTCAATTCCTGTTTTGTAATAATTTAACTGCCTATATTTTAGGTTAAATTTTTCTATACTAGATTTTGTAGTAGTGTTTAGTTTTTCTACAAAAACAACTTTTTTCTTTTCAAGCTTTAGCTTAATATCCTCAAAACTTGCAGTATTAAGCAATGTTTCCGGAACTATTTTTTCTTTTTCTACTAAAGCTTTTGTAAGTCTTTCTGTGTCTTCTTTTAAATTCAAATCCCTTGCTTCTATCTTATTTTGCTCATCAATAACTACTACAAATTTATCTTCCAAATAATCTAGAATAGTCTCTTGATTTTGATAAAAACAATTAAAATATTTGTCTACTTTACTTAAATAATTACCATTTCTTATTTCTTCAATATCTTTTTCAGCTATTTGTTGTTTCTTTTCATCATAAACATTGCTCTGGATTGCTTTGCAAACTTCATCTAAAGATTTTTCCAAAATAAACTCATGTGCAGGATATATCTCTATTTTGTCGATTTGACTTGTTGATCTTTGGCTTATAATGTTGAAATATCTAATAGAATCAACCTCATCACCCCAAAGCTCAATTCTAACACCTGTTGTATCTGTAATAGAAGCATCAATAATTCCACCTCTTACGCTAAACTCTCCTCTTGCATCTATTAAGTCATATCTTGCATATCCTAAATCTACTAGCTTTTGCTTTATTTCATCAATATTACATCTTGCACCAATTTTAAAATTTAAAGTATTTTTGTAAAGCTCATTTTTTGCTAAAATTTTCTGCTCTAAAGCCTCTATTGTTGTCACAATAATTATATTTTTATTATCATAAATTTTGTTTAGCACATCTATTCTTTCATAAGGTAAGTCTTTGCTTTCCGCTACATAGTCATAAGTTACAATTTCTTTTTTTGGAAATACATAAACTTTGTCTGTAAAATATTTAATATTATCCGCCAATTTTTTAGCTTGAATTTCGTTATATGTAACAAGTAAAATTGGTCTTTTTGTAAATTCATTTATTCCTGCAATTACGCTTGTTTCTGCTACGTCAGTTAAGCCCGATATTTCTATCGGACTTTTTTCTTTTTCTATATTATTAACTAAACTAACAAACTTTGGACTCTTACCTAGCTCTCCTATAATTGTATTCATCACGTCATCCTTTCTAAAGTGCATTTGGGGACGGAGGAATTTTTCACTCTCGCAACTACAATTATTGTAATTGCTTTTGTATAAAAAACAATCCTATTCTAAATGCACACCGCTTATTCCCTTTCTTTTTGGTTTTGTTTTTCTGATTCTATTTGTTCTATTTGTTTGCTATTTGAAAATCCACCATTCTTACTAGCTTTTACATTAAGTTTAAGTTTTTCTTCTCGATTCTTAAATAATTCTTCTTCTAACTTTTCCACTCTTTTTAATGAAGCAAGTAACTCTTTTTTTATTCTTCTTAAATGTTCTAGTTCTTCTGTTGAATCCTCATCATCAGAAGTACTATTATTTTTCTTTCTTTTTGTTTCACCAAATTTCATTATTGCTTCTTCTTGGCTAAGCTCAGGTTCATCAGCCTCAACTAATTGCTTTAACGTTCCTTTTATATCTATTAATTTTTCTTCTTTTTGTTCTTGCATTTTAGGAATCACTCCTTTTTAAAAATCTTGCTATATTAATACTTTAACATATTTTGTCTTAAAAATCAAGAGATTTTTCTAATTATATGGCTCGTTAATGTATGTTTGTCAAACATAATTATGTAATAAAATTTTAAATTTGATGTTGACAAATGTTTTTTTAAGTATATAATATAAGTGTATTTTTAATTAGTATCGCTTATATAATATGCAGAAATTTTTTGCTTAAATTTCGCATTTAAACAAATTTTTATTTTTTTCAAAATAGAATATATTTTTTTATATGACAAATAATATTTATATATTCAAAGAAGTTAAGCAATATCAAAGGAGCAAGTTTTTTTGATGTTGTATCAAACTTTTTATTCTTTTAAAAGAAAGGATGTATTTATATGAGCATTTTGGGCGATCTATTTGATGAAGATAATGTCGAGAATATAAGCAATATGGTAGAAAGCAAAATGCCATTGCTTAACAAAGTTCCTGCATTTAAAGCAAAAGACCAAGAGTTAGGCACTACTATAGAAGAACTTGAAGATGCTTTATCTGAAGAACTAAATGATAAACTCGACAAAGTTATGAAATTGCACTATCAAATAGACTCATATTACTTTACTCTTGCTTATTTTTTAGGAAAACAGCATGCTGAACAAATTGAGAAGATATGATAAATGGTTAAGATTTTAAAAAAATCTCTTGCACCATAAAAAATAGTTCTTTATTTTAAAAAGTAAAAAATAAAGAACTATTTTTTTATTTCACATTTGTCTCTAATTCCTAATGATGTTTAGTTAACCTCATTCCCATAATAGCTATCAATCAAAATCTGTTTTAACTCAGAAACTAGTGGCACCCTAGGATTTGCAGTAGTACATTGATCTTCAAAAGCTCTATCTGCAAGCATATCTACTTTTGCCATAAATTCAGCTTCTTCAATTCCCGCTTCTTTAAAAGATTTTGGAATTCCTAAAAATTCGTTCATTTCTTTTACTTTTGCTATAAGTGAGCTTATACCCTCTTCTACTGTATCTGCCTTAAGTCCTATTTTTTTAGCCATTTGTGCGTATTTTTGGTCTGCTATAAAATACTCATATTTTGGGAAAGATACAAATTTTGTAGGCATGCAAGAATTATATCTTATAACATAAGGAAGTAAAATTGCATTTATTCTTCCATGAGCTAGGTGGAACTCTGCCCCTATTTTATGTGCTAATGAGTGACATACTCCTAAAAATGCATTTGTAAATGACATTCCTGCAATTGTACTTGCATTATGCATTTTTTCACGTGCTAATCTATCATTTGCGCCATCTGTATATGCTTTTGGCAAATAATTTACAACTAATTCAACTGCTTTTTCTGAAAGTCCATCTGTAAAATCTGAAGCCATATTAGAAACATAAGCTTCTAGCGCGTGTGTTAAAACATCCATTCCTGTATCTGCTGTAACTGATTTTGGAAGGCTTAAAACTAAATCAGGGTCAACAATTGCAACATCAGGAGTTAGCTCATAATCTGCTAATGGATATTTTTTGTTTAATTTTTTATCTGTTAAAACTGCAAATGATGTTACTTCTGAACCTGTTCCTGAAGTTGTAGGTATTGCAACCATCTTTGTTTTTACTCCTAATTTTGGAAATTTATACGTACGTTTTCTTATATCCATAAATTTTAATTTTAGTCCCTCAGGGTCTGCCTCTGGATGCTCATAAAATAACCACATTCCTTTTGCTGCATCTATTGGGCTTCCTCCACCTAATGCAATTATTACATCAGGCTTAAAGTTTTTCATCATTTCTAAGCCTTTATTTACTGTCTCAAAAGATGGGTCAGATTCTACTTCGTCAAAAATCTCGCAATGTACATGCTTTTCTCTTTTTCTTAAGTGATATAAAATTTTGTCTACATATCCTAAATTAACCATTCCTTGGTCTGTTACAATAAATACTCTTTCTATATCTGGCATTTTTTCCAAATAGGCAATTGAGCCAGCTTCAAAATATATTTTTTCTGGTATTTTAAACCATTGCATATTAACTCTCCTCCTTGCAACTCTTTTAATATTAATCAAGTTAACTGATGATACATTTGCTGTTGTTGAATTTCCACCAAATGACCCACAACCAAGTGTAAGTGATGGCATATTTGTGTTGTATATATCACCAATTGCTCCGTGAGTTGAAGGAGAATTAACTATAATTCTTCCTGCTTTCATTTTTTCTGAGAATTCTAATATTCTTTCTCTATCTTCTGAATGTATAACTGCTGAATGTCCAAGTCCACCAAATTCAAGTAGTCTTTCAGCTTTATCTAAAGCCTCTTCAAAATTTTCTACTATATAATATGTTAAAACAGGACTTAGTTTTTCTTTAGAAAATGGATGTCCTTCCCCTATTCCCTCTTCATAAACTACCAATACTTTAGTTTCTTTTGGGACCTCAAATCCTGCCATCTCGGCAATTTCATAAGGACTCTTTCCTGGAATATGAGATTTTAATTTATCTCCTCTTTCATCAACATGTTCAAACATTGCTTCCTTTAGTTTTGCTTTTTCTTCTGGAGAAACAAAATAACATCCTGCTTTTCTCATTAAATCTTCAAATTCTTGATAGATATCTTTTTCAACCAAAACAGCTTGCTCAGAAGCACAAATCATACCATTATCAAATGATTTAGACATTACTAAATCATTCACAGAAGTTTTAAGCTTAGCAGTCTTTTCTATAATACAAGGAACATTTCCAGGTCCTACTCCAAGTGCAGGCTTCCCACATGAATATGCATTTTTTACCATCCCTGTTCCACCTGTAGCTAAAATTAAGCTAATATCAGGGTGATGCATTAACATACTTGTCGCCATAACAGAAGGCTCTGGAATCCATAATATACAATTTTCAGGCGCTCCTGCCTTTACTGCTGCATCTCTTAAAATCTCTGCTGCTCTTACAGAGCAGTTTTGTGCAGATGGATGAAATCCAAAAACTATAACATTTCTTGTTTTAGCAGAAATTATAGATTTAAACATTGTTGTTGAGGTTGGATTTGTAACAGGTGTAACTCCTGCAATTATTCCAACAGGCTCTGCAATTTCTACATAATCATCTTCATCATTTTCATTTATTATCCCAACTGTTTTTTCATATTTTATGCTATGATAAATATATTCTGTAGCAAACATATTCTTAGTTATTTTATCTTCGTAAATTCCTCTACCTGTTTCTTCTACAGCCATTTTTGCAAGCTCCATGTGATGTTCTAAGCCTGCCATAGACATAGCTTTTATTATATTGTCTACTTGCTCTTGACTTAGTTTTAAATATTCTTGAGAAGCAATTTTTGCCTTTTCCATCAATTCATCTATCATTTGTTTTACTTTTTGCTCTTGTTCCTCTTCCATTTTATCATCCTTTCTTTTTCTCAATTATAATTGCTAATATCTTAATTATTTATAATTAACTGAAAATTTTTTTATCTATTAACAACTAAAACACATATATATCTTTAGTATTAGTACTTTATTATAATTTGTTCTATTATAAAAATTATGTTGTATATTATTTCAATATTTATTGTGTTATCACTTCATAAATTACAAAATAATCATCAGAATATATTTCATTATATTTTTCAGAATCTATTTTTCTTATTAACATTGACATTTTAGAATTTTTATAAAGTATTGCATGAGTTATTCCGTATTTTTTAAAAATATCTCCATAATACTCAGTAATGTTAGAACTATTAATAAAATCCATAAAAATGTCAGTTCCCTCTTTAACATTTCCTGTAGGTGTATTAAATTCGGGTGCATACAAATCTGCTCTTGAATCTACAAAAACAGGAATATCTTTAAATAGCAAATAGCTTCCATAATTATATTCATTATATAGTTTTATGTTTTTAACATCTAAGTTTTGCAAAATCCATTCACTTGCTTCTATTGGATAAACCTTTTTATTTATATAATTATCATCTCTGACTTTTGAATAAAGGTGTAAGCTCCAGCCCAATATTCCTACTATTAAAATAAAGGCTGTAAATCTATTTATGCATTTTTCTACCATATCTCCTGCTGATTTATCCATAGACATTTCAAATGACTGTACTAGAAGTCTTGTAAAAGCTATAGATCCAATTAACACAAACATGCTTTGCTGTCTTCTTGTCCAAAACATAAGAAAGCATAAGCCTCCTAGCATGCATAAATCTGATATAGATATTTTTACTTTTGTAAAAGTAATTAGTGTAAATACTGCAATTAATGTACAAATAATAGGTATATTATTTGCAAGTACTAATGGTATATGCTCGCTAATGTTATGTGTAGTTTCTCCTATTAAAGTTAAATAAGTATAATTAAATGGGGTTTTACCTAAAGGTGTCAAAAAACCTGTTAATATTGAAAGTAGCATAATAATCATTAACCATTTAACATTCTTATTCTTGTTAATTACTATTTTATATTCTTTTCCTTTTTCTTTATCTTTTCTTTCTTTTATTTTTTGTACATTTTCTTGTTTTAATAATAATTTTTCTGTAATAATTTGCAATTTTTTTATATATTTATCATTTGCTTTATTCTTATTAATTTTAGCTTGAATGCGATTAGCTTTTCTTTTTAAATGCCTAATTCCTAGTTTTTGATATAATATCATAT
>Ga0247608_10007578_pt1 | contig 11096 bp, 9 predicted proteins | sample 176DNAGHGlowgp2_FD_193490 | JGI IMG/M metagenome (GOLD analysis project Ga0247608, IMG submission 193490) | Sheep rumen microbial communities from Palmerston North, Manawatu-Wanganui, New Zealand - 1766 DNA GHGlow gp2 | ecosystem: Host-associated > Mammals > Digestive system > Stomach > Rumen ... | reverse complement strand
GCTGTCGTTGTAGTACTTATGAGCCGCGATAAGGTCTGGTTTGGTATCCATGGCGATATCCGCCACAGGCAGCAGCAGCTCCGCATAGTGGATCACGGCATAGGGGTGTGCCTCGACAAACTGGCGTACGAAGGCGTCGAAACTGATTTTGACGTTGGTGCCTCCCATCGGGCTGAGGTATAGGTAGCGAGAGCCGTCGATGGAGTCGAGACGGTTGCTGTTGAAGGTCGCCAGCGGACCGTTATAGTAGTTTTTGTATTGGCTGAAGTGAGTGGCAGTCTTGCCCACCACAAACTCGTAGTCGCGGTCGATGGTCTCGCCATCATTGCTGTATTTGAAATAAACAGCCAGACGCGTAGCGGCGGCGGCGAGATTGACGGTGATCATGGTCGGATTCCCGTCGTTCACCAAGCGAATGCGCAAGCCCTTCGAAGCCTCCAGAAACTCCTGGGCAGAAGCATAGCGGCGGTTGTTCAGCAGCTGGTTGAAACTGTCGTCCAGTTTCAGGTGCACCACCATCGTGTCGGCGTCTGCCAGTCTGACGACACCGTTGAAATAGCAGTTGGTACCCACTGCAATCGACGAGTCGGCGTAGTATGCCGAATCCGTCATAATGCCCCGAGCCAGCTGGTAGACCTCGAAATGGAGGTTGTGGAACGCCTTCGACGCCGACGTCGCGGAGTAGATGTCGGTAACAGCAAACGAGAGCACCACCGAGTCGATGGTACAATGCTCGTCAAATTCCACATCGCCGCTTGAGGGCACCACCTGGGAGTAGAGTATCGCTTCGGAGTTGCCGAACACCGCATCGCTGTAGCATCCAATCAGGGCAGACGATTGCCCCGAGGTGAGCAGCGAGGTGTCAAAAACGGTGTAAGCCACGCCGTAAGCCGTGTCCAGCGTGCCATTGTAGTAGGTAGCGGGATCCTGCAGTTCCAGTCCAATATCAGTCTCCTCCTCGCTGCAGGCCGACAGGCAGGCAGCCAGCGCCAGCAGCAGTAGCGACAAAAGAGACGTCGATGACGAAAAAAGAATATTACGCTTCATAAGTCAGAGTAAAAAGCTGTTGCGATAGATAATGTCAAGTGGCAGCTATCAGTTGTTGATGTTGCTGCCGATGATTGTGTCGTAAAGTTTGTTGATTTGATCGTAGAAAACCGCGCGGTCGGGGTTGTATTCGACGACATGTTTTTTGTTTTCGCGTGCGAAGGCCACCAGCTCGGCGTTGGCGTTAGGCGAGGCAATGACGATGCCGTGGGCATAGGTGATAGCCGCCTTGGTGAGCGTCATATAGTCCAGATTTTCGAAGAGGCGGAGGTCTTTGGCGGTGGCGCCGTCGGCCTTGAGTTTGCGTTCCATGTCGGGTCCGAAGGAGCCTTCGAAGGCGTCGTCGGTGAGTGAGAACACCGTTTTAGTGCCCGAGAAGAAAGCGTTCTCCTTGTTGATGCGTCGGAGATAGAATGGTATCATGCACGAGAACCAACCCGTGAAGTGAATCAGATGCGGCTGCCAAGCCAGTTTGCGAACAGCTTCGAGGGTGCCACGACCGAAGAAGAGGATACGTTCGTCGTTGTCGGTGCAGAAGACGCCCTTGTCGTCGAAAAAGCCCTTGTGGCGAGTGAAGTACTCTTCGTTGTCGATGAAGTAGACCTGCATACGTGCTGTAGGGATGGAGCCGACCTTGATGATGAGTTGGTGGTCGGCGTTGTTGACGATAAGGTTCATGCCGGAGAGGCGGATGACCTCGTGGAGTTGGTTTTTTCGTTCGTTGACATTGCTGAAGCGAGGCATAAAGACACGGATTTCCCGGCCTTTTTCCTGTACATAACTGGGCAGATAGCGACCAATATAAGAGCTCTCGCTTTCAGGCACAAAAGGCATAATTTCCTGATTGACAAAAAGTATTCTTCCCTTTCCCATAATTGAAAATAATCTATATAAAATGCAAAAATACGAAAAAAAATCGATAACAAGTTCTCACTCAAAAAAAATATTACTATCTTTGCTCCATGAACAGTGCGGGAGACTTTTGTTTATCTTTTTCTTTTTCATAACATTATACACATGCCGAACGATTATGCTTTCAAAGAAAACGAAATTCCCTACCTCAACAGGGCAGAGCAGTATTGCGCGCAAAACGAGCAATGCCGTTCGGCCGTCATGGACAAGCTGGCGTTGTGGGGCGCCCACCACGATTTGGCCGAGAAGATTGTCGACTATCTTGTGAAAAACGACTTTATCAACGAGACACGCTACTGCCTCACCTACAGCGAGTCCAAGCTGCACTTGCAGAAATGGGGCCGCATCAAGATTGCCTACCAGCTGCGTGCCAAGCGCATCGAGAAGAAAAAAATCGACGAGGCGCTGCAGCATCTCGACCCCGAGCAGTACCGTGACACCCTGTACCAGCTTGCCGTCGACAAGAACGCGACCCTCCACGAGGACGACCCGCGGAAGCGGCAAGCCAAGCTGGTCTCCTTCCTCAGTTCCCACGGCTTCGAGATGGACGAAATCATGACCACCCTCGGTCAGCTCAACGGCAAAGAACAAAACTAAAAATAAATACATCATGACAAAAAAAGTACTCTTAATGGCCGCTGTCGCCCTTATGGCACACGCCGCAGCCTATGCCGACAACGACCCCGTTGCGCAGGGCGACAACACCGTAGCCCTCGCCGCCGATGACGACTCCACCCAGAAAAAGCAGGGTACGTGGACCACCTCGTCGACACCCGCGCTGAAAATCAGCGAGTTCATGTTCAACAACTGGTCCTCTTCCGGCAACTCGCAGATTGACGTCACCGGAACTTTTTTCGGCAACTACAAATACACCCACCCGCGCTATGTGTGGGACAACATCGTCGACCTTGCCTACGGCTACGCCTGGCAAGACCTTGACAACACCGACACCACCGCCGGTGGGCGCTTCGAGACGCACCGCAAGAGCAACGACAAGATAGACCTCACCTCGTCGCTGTCGTGGAAAGCCTACAAAGACTGGGGCGCCAGCTTCACAGCCAACTTCAAGTCGCAGTTCGGCCACGGCTACGAGTACAACGGCATCGGCGAAGCCGCCGAGCTCACCAAGAAGAAAGTCTCCGGCTTCATGGCTCCCGCCTACCTCACCACCGCCCTTTCCTTCGAGCACAAGAAAGCCAACTGGTCTGTGTCGTTGTCGTTCCTGACCGGCAAGACCACCTTCGTTCTCGACGACACCCTCATCGTGCACGGCTACAACTACGGTGTCATACAGGACGACGCCTTCGACCCCAACGACCCGAGCACCTTCAGCAAGATCAACCATGTGTATTTCGCCCTTGGTAGCTATGTCAAGGCGCAGTATCTGAAGAAAGACATCGTCAAGAACCTCGACCTCTACACGCGCTTAGAGCTCTTCTACGACTACAAGAAGCCCAAGAATATGAGCTGGGACGACCTCAGCAAGACCAAATACACGCCCGCCTTGAACGCCGACGGCACGCCGTACGACGACCTGGCCAGCTTCAACTGGTTGCGCAAGCGCGCCTTCGAGACCGACCTCGACTTTGAGCTGAAACTCGACTACAGATTCTCCACGTTCCTTTCCGCCAATTTTGCCTTGAATCTGAAATGGGACACCGACTTCAGCGGCATCGGCAAATGGGGCCACTGGCAGGTGTACCAGATGGCTGGCATCCAGATCTTCTTCAACTGGAAGACCCCGAAAAGCTGAACTACCGCACCCGGAGTGACCTCATGACGCCCTATCCTGCGGCATAAGTTCTTATACCAAAATCCCCAAGCAGAATCGCCGCTTGGGGATTTTTTATGCCAAAGAGGTTTTGTCGCGGCAGTCGCGTGATGACGCGGCATACACACGCCTCCACAAGGGAGCATGGGTGGAAATACCTTCTATTGCCTCGAGGAGTGCAGCAAACTACAATTGGAGGACAGCAAACTACAATTGGAGGACAGCAAACTACAATTGGAGGTTTTCTATACAATATATAATACGGGACGCAAGGGGGCTGGCTTCCCCGAAAACAGAGTAGCCGTCGGGGGATTCGAATGCAAGTGCTATTAGAGTGGGAATCAATCGTAAAAGGCGATATGGCAGAGGCTCATAGGGCGGAGACCGAGCAGCTGGGCGGCGGAGCCGGCGTTGACGGCGAGCTGCAGATAGCCCGTGTGCGACACTGTCAGCAAGAGGTTGCCCATACGCACGTCGTTATAATGGCGGCTTACGGTACGCAACACCCCGATGCCGGTACGGTTGTCGATGCTTGCCGTGAAACGACGACCGGCGCGTGCGGCCTCGAAATCGTCGTAGCGCACGTTCAAGATGGCGTTGCCATACTTGTCGATGGCGGTGACGGCGACGGCGATGCTGGTGCCGTCGACGGGCGTCATGGGCGACCGCAGCAGCTTGAACATCTCGACGGGCTGCCCCAACGACAGCACGTCGGCGCCCTGCGCCAAGGCGGCGGCGACGCCGCAGAAGAGGTCGTAGGCGAGAAAGGTGTAGGAGACAGACCCTTCGGGCAAGGGCAACCACACGGCTTTGTCGGGTGCCTCTTCCAACGCCCACGACAGGGGACGCGTCTCGCTGCTGATGAGATACTGTCCGTGGTACTGCACCAACACAGGCTGCGGCAGATAGCGCGAAACGCCCTCCTGCACCGTCAGCTCGCGCTGCGTGGGGTCGCAGCCGGCATCGATGATATGGATGGTTCCGGCCGGAAAAGAGAGACACCCCTGGCGGATAAGCTGCATCAAGGTCACCATGTCGTTCCAAGTCTGCTCGTGGCTCAGATCGATGATGCGCACGTCGCTGATGAGGCAGCATAAACGTCCTTTGACACGGGCGGCAAAATAATCGCGGGTGCCCCAGTCGGTGGTGAGAGTTACTATAGGTGCTGACATGATCAAGATGTATTATAAAACCTTTTTTACCAGCGTCTTACAGCGACGGCGCTGGTCAAAATCCGAATACAAAAATACGAAAATCGGAGAGGTAGACCAAATTTTTTGTCGCCGGCAGCTATTTTTTGTATTTTTGTTCACACCATTGCGATGCTCCGCAATCGGGCATCGTCCTTATTATCAACTCTATGAAACGATTAAAAGCATTGGGTCTACTGCCCAAAATCATCATCGCCATTGCTTTGGGCATCGGCTGCAGCTTCTTCTTTCCGGGCTGGGCGGTAAGGATTTTCCTCACGCTCAACTCCATTTTCAGCAACTTTCTGGGGCTCTTCATACCGCTGCTAATCGTCGGCCTGGTGGCTCCCGGCATCGCCGACCTGGGCAAGGGAGGCGGCAAGCTGCTGCTGATTACGGTAGCGATAGCCTACGTTTCGACCATTGCGTCGGGCACATTCACGCTTGGGGCTTGCACGCTGGCGTATCCCCACATGCTGGGCGACGGCATCGGCGCCATGGCCGACACCGACATGAGCAGCACGCTACAGCCCTACTTCACCATCGAGATGCCGCCATTCCTATCGGTGACCTCGGCGTTGGTGCTGGCCTTCATCCTGGGGCTTACGGCAGCCGTCATCGAAGGCCACGCCATGCGCGACCTGCTGACCGACGCCAAGGATATCGTGACGCTGATCATCACCAAGGTCATCATACCGTTCCTGCCCATCTACATCTTCGGCATTTTCCTGCACATGGGCGCCGACGGCCACATAGCGCCGGTATTGGGTATGTTCGTCACCATCATCTTGTTCATCTTCGCCCTCCACGTCACCGTGCTGGTGGCACTCTTCTGCATTGCGGGCCTCATCACCCACAAGAACCCCTTCAAGGCGTTGGTCACGATGCTGCCGGCCTACGTGACGGCATTAGGCACGGCCTCGTCGGCAGCCACGATTCCCGTCACCCTGGCGCAGGCTGTGAAATGCGGCGTGCGGGAAGAGACCGCGGCGTTCACGGTACCGCTGTGCGCCACCATACACATGCCCTGCAGCATCCTCAAAATCACGGCATGCTCCTTTGCCATAGCTTATACCATGGGGCTGCCGCACGATTTCGGCACCTTCATGGGCTTTATCCTGATGGCCTCCATCACCATGATAGCGGCACCCGGCGTGCCAGGCGGCGCCATCATGGCGGTGTTGGGACTCCTCACCTCAATGCTGGGCTTCGACGCAGGGATGCTGGGGCTCATGATTGCCATCTATATCGCCATCGACAGCATCGGCACTGCCGGCAACGTCACCGGCGACGGTGCCATAGCGCTCATCGTCGACCATATACGCGACAGAGTGAGTGCTGAGAAGCCGTCACACTGAACGGTGAGCTCGAAAAAGAATCTATTTCGAAAAAAAATAATATCTTTGCTTTTTCATGTCTTTTCTGCTTGAAAGGACTATCTATTGTATAACCAGAAATTTACACGATATATGTCACTACTTTCCATACGCAATTTGCACGCCAGCATCGGCGATCGCGAGATATTGAAAGGCGTCAACCTTGAAATCAACAAAGGCGAAGTGCACTCCATCATGGGTCCCAACGGCAACGGCAAGAGTACCCTGGCGGGCATCATCGCCGGCAACCCCAAATACACGGTGACAGAGGGCGAGGTAATCTACAACGGCAAGAACATCCTCGACATGCCCGTCGACGTGCGTGCCAACGAGGGCATCTTTCTCGGATTCCAATACCCCGTCGAGATTCCCGGCGTCACCATCACCAACTTTATGCGCACCGCCGTCAACGAGCAGCGCAAATACCGCGGACTGGACCCGCTGAGCGGCGCGGCGTTCCTAAAGCTGATGGAAGAGAAAAAGAAAGTGGTCGAGATGACCACCAACCTCGCCAACCGCTCGGTGAACGAAGGTTTCTCGGGCGGCGAGAAAAAGAAGAACGAGATTTTCCAGATGGCCATGCTCAACCCGACGTTAGCCATCCTCGACGAGACAGACTCAGGCCTGGACATCGACGCGCTGCGCATCGTGGCCAACGGCGTGAACCAACTGCGCAGCAGCGAGAACGCCACCGTGGTCATCACCCACTACCAGCGCCTGCTCGACTATATCGTGCCCGACTACGTGCACGTGCTCTACGAGGGCCGCATCGTGAAGACCGGGCCCAAGGAGCTGGCTTTAGAGCTGGAGGAAAAAGGCTACGAATGGATTAAAAAAGAGTTGGAACAATGATACGCAAGGACATACTCCCCGACATATGGGGCGACAGCTGGCACTGCGAGGCGCCCATGCAGGAGCTCCACGTAGCGCGCGACACGGAGCAGGTGCTGGTGCTCTGCAACGCCGCCGACGCGCCCATGTTCATGCTGCACGAGAAAGAGGGCTACCGCATACTGGAAGACATAGAGAACCTGACAATCAGCGTTGACGAAGGCGCCCACATCGCGCTCTACAGGCTGCAGGGACCCAACACCCCCGACCCGCTCATCACCGACCTCACCCTGCGCCTGCAAGGCAACGCCACTGCCAACCTTTGCACCGTGACGCTGGGCGGCGGACATGTGCGCAACAACATCGTCGTCCGCATGCAAGGCGAAGGAAGCACCCTCAACGCCGTAGGCCTGTACCTTATGGACCGCAACCAGCAGTGCGACAACTACATCTTCGTGGAACACGCCAAGCCCCACTGCAACAGCCGCGAGCTGTACAAGGGCATCATCGACGACGCGGCGCGCGCCCGCTTCAACGGCCACGTGCTGGTGCAAGACGGCGCCGTGAAGACAGAGGCCTACCAGACCAACCGCAACATACTGCTTACCGACAAGGCGCACGTAGACACACGCCCCTTCTTGGAGATATACAACGACGACGTGAAATGCTCGCACGGCAGCACGATAGGCCAGCTCGACGAACAGGCGCTGTTCTACCTGATGACGCGCGGCATCGGCGAAAAGACGGCGACGACGCTGCTCAGCTACGCCTTCTGCGACGAGGTGATCAGCACCATCAGCATCCCGACGCTCCGCGACGCCGTGGGCGACATGGTGAAGAAACGCCTGCACGGCGAGCTGACGCCCTGCTCCGACTGTGCGCTGCACTGCACCACGCCTTGCAACGGTCCCGACGCCAACTTCAAGATCGACCTCTCGAAACTATAAGCCGCCATGCGTCGCCTCGCCGTTATCCTGTTGCTGCTATGCCTGCACGCCGCCGTCCTTGCCCAAGGCGACGACTGCCATCCGCATTTCAGAGGCACCGACAAGGACGACTTCGAGAAAGGCGTTGAGGCCTACAACAACAAGCGCTACCGCCAATGCATCACCCTGATGCGCAAGGTGTCCAACAACAACCGCACTGCCGCCGACCCCTATTTCTATATGGGCATCGCGTCGGTGAAGGCTGGCGACAAGCCCGCGACGATACGCGCCCATTTCACCAGGCTTTTCAAGCTGTGCCCCGACTACCCCAACGCGCTGGCGTACTACTACATGGGTGTGGTGCACTACAGCTACAAGCAGTATGGCGACGCGGTGGCGCAGCTGAACCGCTACTTCGAAATCACCAACCAGCAGCCCAACCCCGCCTACGAGGCGGTATATGAAGAGGCCTCCACCTATCTCTACTGGTCCGAGTTCCTGTCGGAGGCGCAGCAGAACCAGGCGCCCTTCTTTCCGGTCGTGGCGCGCGGTGCCTCGTCGAGCAGCGACGAATACCTGCCCTACCTCTCGCCCGACGGCAGTGAGCTCTACTTCCTGCGCCAGGTGCCGGCGTCGCACCAACGCAGCTTCTATGCCCAGACACTCGACAGCAAGGTGCTGCGCCTGTTCAGCAGCCGCTGGAAAGACACCGCCTTCAGCCGCGCCAGCATGCTGCCCGCCCCCTTCAACAGCGGCATCGAGGAAGGCTCCGTGACCCTCACCGCCGACGGCAACACGCTCTACTACTCGGCGATGGTGAGCGACAAAGGCTACGACAACTGCGACATCTACTGCTGCCAGCGCAAAAACGGCGTCTGGCAGACGCTGCAGAACGTGGGCCGCAACATCAACGGCGAACGCACCTGGGAGTCGCAGCCAAGCATCACCGCCGACGGGCAGTACCTGTACTTCGCCTCCAACCGCCCAGGAGGCATGGGCGGCACCGACATCTGGCGCTGCCGTAGGCTGCCCAACGGCGACTGGAGCCGCGCCGAGAACCTCGGTGCCGCGGTCAACACGCCCGGCAACGAGAAGTGTCCCTTCATCCACGCCGACGGCAAAACGCTCTATTTCGCCTCCGACGGCTGGCAAGGGTTCGGCGGCTACGACATGTACTTCATCGACGTCACCGACACCTATCAGCAGCGGCCCACCAATCTGGGCCTGCCCATCAACACCGAGGACGACGACATCTGTTTCGGCGTCACCACCGACGGCAAGCGCGGCTACTTTGCCGGCAAGTCGACAGAATGGACCGGCATTGGCGGCACGGACATCTTCTTCTTCGAGCTCTACCCCGCGGCGCAGCCCGAAGAGATGGCCATCGTCAAAGGGCGGCCGCTGAAAAGCAGTAACAACAGCCCCCTGAAAGGCACCATCAGCGTCCTACGCCAAAAAGCAGAAGCAGACCACTACCCGATTGGCGACGACGGCACCTATGCCCTTGCCCTCTCCGCCAGGGGCAACAACACGGTCATCGTCAACGTCGAGGGCTGCCTGCCGCGCGTCGTGGCGGGCAACGCCGCCCAAATACGCCGCGACATCAACGCTGCCGACTTCATCATGACGCCCGCCAAACTGCTGGAACGCTACCCCCTGTCGTTGCCTAAGAACGCCTCCACGCTGCTGCCCCTGACACCCAACGCCATCGCGACGCTCGACGCCTATGCCGACTACCTGCTGCAGCACCCGAAGATGCACATCCGCATCGAAGCCACCCGCATGGAGGAAGCCAAAGCCATCTACGACTACTTCCTCAGCCGCCAGCTTCGCGCCGAACGCTTCGACTACAAACCCAACAGTGCCCTCTCCGCCCCCATTATCGTCATCACGCAAATGTAGCACCCATGAAAGCGTCCACACCCCATACCACGCAAACCAAGGACAAGTGTCAACGCCACGCTATTTTTCGCGTGTTCCGCTACCTGCGCTACTACCCCAAGGAGATAGCCCTCAACATCCTCTTCAACTTTCTCGCCATCATCTTCAACCTCTTCTCTTTTGTGCTCATCGTCCCCGTCGTGGAGCTCTTTTTCGGCATGACGGCGCCGCCTGCCGCCGAGCCGGAGCTGGCGTTCAGCCAATCGGCGCTGACGGAGTGGGCCCTGTGGCACCTCTACGAAATCAAAGCCAGTGTAGGCCTGTGGCGCTGCCTGTTCATTTTCGCCGGCGGATATCTGCTTTGCTCGCTGCTCTACAACGCCACGCGCTATCTGGGGCTCTTCTTCCTCAGCCCCATCCGCAACGGCGTCCTGCAGCGGCTCCGCAACGACATCTACCACAAGATCACCATCCTGCCCATCTCCTTTTTCGCCGGGAGGCGCAAAGGCGACATCATCAGCCGCATGTCGGGCGACCTGGCTGACATCGAATGGAGCGTGGTGAGCACCCTGCAGTCGCTGGTCAAAGACCCCATCAACGTCATTGTCTTTGCCGCCACACTGATTTTCATCAGCCCCAAGCTGTTCCTGCTCTTCCTCGTGGTGCTGCCTCCGGCGGTGTTCCTCATCGGAAAGATAGGGAAAAGCCTGAAACGCAACGCCGTAAAGGGGCAAGAGAAAATGGGCGAGATGATGTCGGTATACAAAGAGACGCTCGACAACATGGAAGCCGTCAAAGCCTACCGGCAGGAGGAGTCCCGCCAGCGGCTGTTCGAGACCGTCAATGCCGACTACAGCCGGCGCATGCTTCGCGTTGCACGCCGTCGCGAAGCCGGAAGCCCCCTCTCGGAGGTGCTGGGCACCATCGGACTGGGTTTCATCCTCGTGCTCGGCGGCAATGCCGTGCTCGGCGGCGAAATCCACGCCTCGGTATTCATCCTTTTTGTCATTATCTTCGCACGCCTCATACCGCCCGTGCAGGCCATCGTCAAAGCCTACAGCAGCCTGCAGAAAGGCAGCGCTTCGGCGGCGCGCATCTTCGAGATACTCGACGCCGACGAGCGCATCGTGGAGAAAGACAACGCCACGGTGATACGGGGCTT
>Ga0247608_10007576_pt1 | contig 11098 bp, 12 predicted proteins | sample 176DNAGHGlowgp2_FD_193490 | JGI IMG/M metagenome (GOLD analysis project Ga0247608, IMG submission 193490) | Sheep rumen microbial communities from Palmerston North, Manawatu-Wanganui, New Zealand - 1766 DNA GHGlow gp2 | ecosystem: Host-associated > Mammals > Digestive system > Stomach > Rumen ... | reverse complement strand
GCAGATTTTCAAGCTTTGCTTCTATGTCGGCACCGGCAGGAGCCTTATCCCTGTTATCGTCCTTTTCTGCAGGCTCATCATCGGGGATGACTCCCGGAAATGTGGGACGGACAGGCTGAGGCTGAGGCTGCGGCTGTGCCTTAAGTGGTGCGGTATAGGCACCATTCTGTGGCATCCTGCCAACGGGGGGATTGTCGCTCTCTTCCTCCACCGTAGCCGTAACCTCCACCGTAGGTCGCTTAAAAATGGCAAACAAGCCCTTTGCCCTGGTGGTCTTCACATGGATTATGACGGCATTGGTTCCCAGTTCCCTGAAAGCCGCCGCCTTTGCTTCATCTTCTGTTTTTGCCTGAAATCTCTTAATTATCATACTCTGTATTTAAACATTACCCTGTTATCATTCCGATAGACTGCAGTTCCACATTGGAGTCTATCTCATTATATGATACCACAACAAGGTCCTTAAAGTAATCCTCCGTTAGTTTTTTAAAATACATCCTGACTATGGGAGAGGTTACCACCACCGGAGCCTTTCCCGCATCCTCCAGTTTTTTGATCTCACTCTCCGTGGAGTTCATGATCGCCTTGACCCTGGCAGGCTCCAGCGTAAGGTAAGCGCCCTGCTCGGTCTTCTTTACGGAAGCCATGATATCCTGCTCGGTGGAAGGATCCAGAGTCACCACGCTGGTGATCTCGTTTGGCGGAAAATACTTGGAGGATATGGCTGGCTTAAGGCTCTGTCTCACATACTCCGTCAGCACGTCCGTATCCCTGGTCATGGGTGCATAATCCGCCAGTGTCTCGAATATAGTCAGCAGATCCCTTATGGAGATCTGCTCTTTAAGCAGGTTCTGAAGCACCTTCTGTATCTCGCCCAGTCCCAGCAGCTTGGGCACCAGTTCATCCACAAGGGAAGGATTGGACTCCTTCAGATTGTCCACCAGATTCTGCACATCCTGACGGGTCAGCAGCTCACTGATATGCTGTCTGATGACCTCCGTCAGGTGGGTGGCTATGATGGAAGGACAGTCAACCACCGTATATCCCAGGGATTCGGCTCTTTCCCTCTGTCCCTCTGTGATCCAGACCGCAGGCAGATGGAAGGAAGGCTCAAAGGTCTCGATACCCGTGATGGGCTCCTCCACAAATCCCGGATTCATGGCCATATAGTGATCAAAAAGTATTTCACCTTCACTCACCTGTATGCCCTTTATCTTTATGATGTACTGATTGGGATTCAGCTGTATATTATCTCTAAGACGGATGATGGGAACCACGGTACCCAGGTCTAAAGCCACCTGACGCCTGATCATGACCACGCGATCCAGAAGGTCACCGCCCTGATTCACATCCGCAAGGGGGATGATACCGTAACCAAACTCCAGCTCGATGGGATCCACCTGGAGAAGCGACATGACATTCTCCGGCTTCCTGATCTCCTCCGCGCTTTCCTCTTCGGTGTCCACCACTGTCTCCACCCTGGCCTCCTCCACGGTGTTCTGGATCATACGTCCCGCTATCACAAACAAGGCTCCCAGTATGATAAAGATCACCGGATTAAGGGGTGTGGCTATTCCCAGAAAGGCGATGGTACCGCCCACGAAATACAGGGACTTGGGTATACCGAAAAGCTGTCCCACCAGAAGCGTTCCAAAGTCCGCGGATTTGCTGGCCTTGGTCACCAGTATACCGGTAGCCAGTGAGATCAAAAGGGAAGGTATCTGGGATACCAGGCCGTCGCCTATGGTCAGTATACAATAGGTATTTATGGCGTCACTCACCGTCATGCCCTGACGCAGCACTCCCATGGCCACGCCTCCCACCAGGTTTATGGCGGTTATGACCAGACCCGCGGTGGCGTCTCCCTTAACATACTTCACGGCACCGTCCATGGAACCGAAGAAGGAACTCTCCGCCTGAAGCTTGTCACGCCTCTCCTTGGCCTCCTCATCGGTTATGGCGCCGGTGTTAAGGTCCGCATCTATGGCCATCTGTTTACCGGGCATGGCGTCCAGAGTGAATCTGGCGGTCACCTCAGCCACTCTCTCAGAACCCTGGTTGATGACCATGAACTGTATGATGATGAGCACTATGAAAACTATGGCGCCCACTATTATGTCCGAACCCCCCACATACTGACCGAAGGTCCTCACCACGTTACCGGGATCACCGGTGGTCAGTATCAGCTTCGTGCTGGATATGTTAAGCGATATGCGAAACAGCGTGGTAAACAAAAGCATGGTGGGATACAGTGACATATCCAGCACCTCTTTTGCAAATATGGTATTGAAAAGGATCGCAAAGGCCACAGCCATGTTAAAGGCTATGCAGACGTCCAGGAGCCCTGAGGGGATCGTGACTATCATGAACACGAAAGCCGCCAGCAGGTATAATCCTACGCCCAGATCCTGAAATTTTAATGTTTTGAAATTCATATACTATCCGATCAAGATGCACGGTTTTTCTTTAAATTATATACAAAGGCCAGCACCTCTGCCACCGCCTGATACAGTTCCTCGGGAATCTTCGCATCCAGGGGGACATTGTGATAAAGCATCCTGGCCAGAGGCTTGTTCTCCACTATTTCCACGCCGTTTTGCTCTGCCACTTCCTTTATCCTGCGTGCCAGGAAATCCTGTCCCTTTGCCACCACTACCGGAGCATCGGCTATGGCCAGATCATATCTTAAGGCCACCGCAAAATGCGTGGGGTTCGTGATGACCACGTCGGCCTGGGGGACACTTGACATCATACGCCTCATGGACGCCTCTCTCATACGCCGGCGCTGTTGTCCCTTTATCTGGGGATCTCCTTCGGAGTTCTTGATCTCATCCTTGACCTCCTGTTTGGTCATCTTCTGATCCTCGGTAAATTTCCATTTCTGGAAGGCATAGTCGGCGACGCCGACGATAATATACACCAGCGATATGCGAAGGCCCACGTCCAGCACCAGATCGCATATGGCAGCCAGCGCCTGTGAAAAAGGAAGCTCATACAAAAGCAGCAGCATGCCCAGCTGGTCCTTCAGCATGGAATAAGCCACATAAAAGACCACGAAGACCTTTACTATGGACTTGAGCAGATCAAAAAGCTTTTCCTTCGAGAACAGACGCTTAAATCCGTTTATGGGATTGAGCTTCGTAAGCTTGGGCTTAAGCGGCTTTGAAGTCGGCTTCCACTTGACCTGTATTATATTTACCACCACGGCGATCAGAATAGCCACCGCCAGAGTGGGCAGCAGAATGATGAACAGCTGCAGATAAATATCCCTGAAAAGTCCATGCACGGTAGCAGGGGTAAATGAGGTGGCATAACGTTTTGACAGATCAGGGATCAGATTGTATACCCTGGCGAATATGCCTTTAAACCTGCCGCCCATAAAAGAGCCCATTATCTTCAGTATGAGAAAGAGCCCCACCAGCATGAACGCGTTTCCGATCTCCTGGCTTTTGGCCACCTGACCTTCTTTTCTGGCGTCGGACAGCTTTTTGGCGGTAGGCTTCTCCGTCTTTTCGCCGCCCGGCCCCATCTTCGCAAAAAACTGAAGATCAAGCTCCATCGGGGCCCTGCCGGGATAGATCGATTTTTCTTTTAAAGATCCGTCCATACTATGTGCTCATTATCTGTACGGCCAACACCATCATCTTTTTGATCTCCTCATAGATGAAGGAAGATACCGTAGGCATGGTGATGGTTATTATCATCATAATGGTGAGTCCCGCCAGAAGCTTTATCTGGATGCCCACCGCGAACATGTTCATCTGAGGCGCTATCTTGGCGTTAATGCCCAGCACCACATTTGTCACCAGGATAGCCCCGAATATCGGAAGACATATCCTGAAGCCTATCCCCACATACTCCGTCAGAAACTGCATGGCCATGCCCGGAAGCATGTCATAATTAAAGACCACATTCCCCACCGGGATCAGCTCGAAAGCATCCACCATAGCCTTTATCAGATAGTGATGCATCCCCGAGATCATCAGGATCAACAGCACCATATAGTGATAAAGCATACCGGAAAAGCCCTCGTTCACCCTGGTGGTTGGATCGAATATGTTCAGCATGGAAAGTCCTGATTCCATATCCATCAGCTTTCCTGAAAATGTCAGTATCGCCAGGGGCAGATTGGTCATAAGCCCCAACACCGCACCCGCCATTGACTCCTTTAACACCAGAAGGCCGTAGCCCCAGACCGTATTGTAGGCCAGTGCATGGTGAGGTACCACAAAGGTATATACCAGCATGGCGGTAAACAGTCCCAGACCGGCCTTGAACCGACGCGGTACATTCTGTGTACTGAAAAAAGGCGCCGTCACAAAAAAAGCAGTGATCCTGGTAAAAACCAGAAGAAAATATTCAAAATCCTGGATCGAAAATGCCAGATTCAGCATGGACCCAACCTCTCTTTTCGGATCATATACCGCCCATTACGGATTACCCTTTAATCTTAATACGCCTATCTTATGTACACGGAAAAATCGCTCCACAGCCTCTGCATGAAGTCCACAATATTGTTCAGCATCCAGTGTCCCAGAATCATTATCCCCAGAAAAATGGCCAGAAGCTTGGGCACAAAGGTCAGGGTCTGCTCCTGTATGGAGGTGACCGTCTGGAACACACTCACCAGAAGGCCCACCACCAGCGATACCAGAAGCAAAGGTGCCGCCGTGATGATAATGGTATATAATGCTTCCCTTGCAATATCTACTACTGTATCAATGGACATACATGAATCCCTTTTCCAAAAAACTAATAGAACGATTTGACCAGATTACCTATCACCAGATTCCAGCCGTCAGCCAGCACAAACAAAAGGATCTTAAACGGCATGGATATCGTCGTGGGCGGCAGCATCATCATACCCATACTCATCAGGGTAGACGCCACCACCATATCTATCACGATAAACGGAATATATATCAAAAAACCGATGATAAACGCGGTTCTGAGTTCACTCAGCATAAATGAAGGAATGAGCACCGTATTGGGTATGTCATCCAGCTCGGTCACGTCCTCCATATGGGCGATCTCCAGAAACAGATTGACATCCTTGGTCATGGTCTGCTTATACATGAAATCCCGAATGGGATCCATGGCCTTTTCAAAAAATTCCTTCTGATCTATCTCCCCGGCCTCAAAGGGCTGGAAGGCCTCCGTATTGATCTGATTTATCACCGGAGACATGACAAAAAGTGTAAGGAACAAAGTCAGGCCCACGATCACCTGGTTCGGAGGGGCCGTCTGTGTACCGATGGCAGCTCTGGTAAAATGAAGCACGATGAGTATCCTGGTAAAGGATGTCATCATGATGATGAGGGAAGGTGCCAGGGTCATGAGGGTGAGTATCATCATGATACGCAAAGCACCCGACACGCTGCCGTTACCGTCCCTGTAGGTTATGTCCAGATTATTTCCCACATTCAGATTTCGTATATCATCCCCTGTAGCGGAATCACCCTGTTCCTCCACCACCGTGGCCGGTGCCAGAAGATCCTCGAAAAATCCCAGAGAATCATAATCCCCCGCATCCCTGGTCTCTTCTGCCGCAAAAACCTCCACGGACATGAGCGGTAAAAGGGCTCCAAAAACAAGGAGAAGGCATAATATACCCGCCGGGATCTTATGCCTTTGTTTCAATATGTGAAGCATAGCGCCTCCATCTTTATTCTAATCTTTTTTACCGGATCTTTTGAGCGCCTTGTCCAAAAGATCCCTAAAAGCACCGGACGCATTAATACCCCGGCCGTTCATCCCGTCATCCTGATCAAAAAGTGCAGCCTCTTCCTCACTCAGAGTACCGAGCATGGTCACATTTTCTTTGGATACGGCCAGAATATAATATGTGCCGCAGATCCTGACGATCTGGATATACTGGCCGGGCGTAAGGCGCATAGCTTCGAGAAGTTCCATGTTACGTCCCTTAAACTGCGCCTTTTGAAAATTGCCTACCCACACCGTCACAAAATATGTGGCAGCCAGAACGATGCCAAATATTATGATAACGGTAACAAGCTGAATAAAACCTTCCATATCGGTAAATCTTAAGATCAGCCTACGACCTTCTTTACAGCCTCCAGGACTCTCTCAGCCTGGAAAGGCTTAACAATGAAATCCTTGGCGCCTCCCTGTATAGCCTCTATGACCATCGCCTGCTGGCCCATCGCCGAACACATGATGACCATTGCAGCTGCATCTGCCTCTTTGATCTTTTTGAGTGCCTGAATTCCATCCATCTCGGGCATCGTAATATCCATGAGCACCAAATCCGGCTTTAACTCAGCATACTTTTCAACTGCTCTCGCACCGTTCTCAGCTTCACCGATGACATTATATCCGTTTTTTGTAAGGATATCTTTGATCATCATCCTCATGAATGCTGCGTCATCACAGATCAAAATGTTCTTTGCCATAACTGCCTCCTTTTTATTACTTAATGATGTCGGTTATCCTGACACCAAAGCTTTCTTCTATAACTACAACCTCGCCCTTTGCCACATACTTGCCGTTTACCAGCACATCTATGGGTTCGCCGGCTATCTTGTCCAGCTCCACTATGGTACCCGGGGCAAAATCCAGTATCTCACTGATGGACTTATGTGTCCTTCCCAATTCCACGGTAACCTCCAGAGGAACATCCCTTATCAGTTCGATGTTTTCCTGAGACTGCATCATATTGATGTCGCTTGAAAAACTGGTGAACTGTGCCGGCTGTATATTTATGCTCTGCATGGGAACCTGTGGCTGCATGGGCGCCATCTGTCCCGGATAAGGCATCTGTCCCTGTGGCATACCGTAAGGCATTCCGTATCCTCCCTGCGGATATCCCTGTGGATATCCCTGCGCCATCCCGGGATCGTATCCCTGGCCATATCCCATTCCCTGGGTCGGCGGCGGCATGGTCATTCCCGGAGGTCCCATGGCAGGATCCGGAACCTGAGTAAGCGTGGGATCCATAGTGCTCACCGGTACGCTCTCGGGAGCCGGAGCACTTGTTTTCTCTGATCCGCCATCCTTTGAATTTATAAAATGATCATACAGTGACTTGGCGAATTCTATAGGATACAGCTGCAAAATGGAGGAATCCACCAGATCGTCTATCTGCATCCTGAAGGCTATCTTCACAAAATTCCCCGAAAGGAAAGGGGCTATCTCATCCCCGTTACGCACTTCGGATATATCCTTAAGGCTGGCAACGGGAGGTGATATATCTATCATCTTGCCCAGCATGGATGAAAGTGACGTGGCAGAAGACCCCATCATCTGATTCATGGCCTCGGAAATAGCCGAGAGATGAAGTTCTCCCAATTCTCCGTCCACATCACTGCCGTCTCCGCCCATCATCAGGTCAGTGATTATCTTTACATCATGTTCCTTAAGGATCAGGATATTGCTGCCGTCAAGTCCCGACTTGTACTGTATCTGAATGAATACACAGGGCTTTTCATACTCGGCTATCACCCTGTCCCAGGTAGTGATGGAAACCACCGGTGTGGTTATATTTACTTTTCTGTTCACCAGCGAGTACAGGGTGGTAGCCGATGTACCCATGCTGATATTTGCAACCTCGCCTATCGCATCCTTCTCATAATCCGTCAGGTCATTCGCATCACTGCTGCCTGACATTGTAAAGGATCCGCTGTCGGAAGAAGCCGATGAACCAAAACCCGGGTCCGTGGACATGTCGGAAAGGAGCGCTTCAATCTCCTCCTGGGATAAATTTCCATCCATCCGCTTATTCCTCCTCTCTTATTATTGACGTGATCCTGACTGCATACAAATCCTTGGAAGAACCGGGCAGGGCGGTAAACTTATGGATGTTTCCCACATATACCTGAAGCTCATCCTCAAGCCTGGTATCCAGTCTTATTATATCACCTATCTGCAAATTCACAAAATCGCTGACGGAAATGCTGCTCTGTCCCAGAACGGCCTTTATGGGAACGGCTACCCTGCGTATAACGCCCTCGATCTGTTCGCCGAACTCTTCCTCCGTCTTTTCCTGCATATTCGAATACCAGTATCTGGTATTCAGCCTGTCCATAATGTTCTCCAGGGTAAAATAAGGGAGACATATGTTCATCAGGCCTTCCACCTCACCCATCCTGATATTAAGAGTGACTATGGATATCATATCTGTAGGAGCTATGATCTGCGCGAACTGCGGGTTGGTCTCGACTCTTTCAAGCACCGGAGCTATTTCCAGCACATTCTTCCAGGGCTCTCTCAAAAGCCTGACACAGACCACCAGTATCTTTTCCAGTATCGCCAGCTCTATCTCGGAAAACTCCCTGTTTTTTTCAAGAGGAAGTCCCTGTCCGCCCAGCATCCTGTCCACTATGGCATAACCCAGATTGGTCGCCATCTCCAGCATAATGGAGCCGTTCAGCGGAGCAAAATTGATTATTCCCAAAAGCACAGGGTTTGCCAGTGCATTTGTAAACTCCGAAAAAGTAAGGGCCTCGGAATTCACCACCGACACCTGCACATTCTTACGCAGATACACCGGCAGGTTAGTGGATAAAAGTCTGCCATAATGCTCAAATATGATCTCAAGGGTCCTTAAGTGTTCCTTTGAAAACTTGGCGGGTCGTTTGAAATCATATTCCCTGACCTGCTTGCCCGGAGCCTCTTTTATATCCTCTACATCAAGTTCGCCGTCCGAAAGAGCTTTCAGCAGGTCATCTATTTCATTTTGTGACAGGACCTCGCCCATAAAATACTCACCTCAACACTTACGGCTTTAAGAGAACATTATGTCTCTGAAAACTATCTTGTAGATAAAGTCCGATCCATACATGGACTTGACTTTTTCAAGGACCACATCCTGTATCTCATTCGTGGTCATGGCCAGACACTCATCATATGTGAGCGAACCTATGGCACTATTGATCTCGTTTTTGATCATCGCTTCCTTGCTTCCTATATCAGATCCGTAGGTCTTATAATCGGGATGCTTGGAATCCATACACAGCGATACGGAGACAATGGCGTAATGATCCTTTCCATCATCACCCTTTCTTAGGAATATGGTCATCTGATCCTCGATATCATAGGTAACGGTATCTTCCACGCTGACGCCTGAGGCACCTGCGGAAGAAATAGCCGAATCATGCAGATCAAGATTCATGGCGGCAGCAACATCACCAACCAAAGACATGGTCTTTTTATTGGCCGGGATCACCGTGAACATCATGAACGCGGTCATGACTATGTTTACCACCAGTAATGCTATGATAATAACTGATAACAGATTCTTTCTCATATCGTACCTCTTTACTCCGCACTCAGTGAATGGAATATCTTGATCTCAACACGCCTGTTCTTCGCCCTGCCTTCGGGAGTGGAATTATCAGCGATTGGCAGATATTCGCCTCTGCCCGAATGCTTTATATTGGCCGGATCAAGGCTGGTGTTTTCCAAAATATAATTAAATACCGACAGTGCCCTGTAACTGCTGAGCACGTCGTTGTTTTCAAATCTGCCGCCGTTTAAGGGCACATTATCTGTGTGACCCTCCACCTCTATGGTGTGCTTGGCATATCTCTCAAGGATCCTGGCTATCTTTTGAAGGAGAGGATAGGCATCCTCCCTGATCTCGGCCTGTCCCGAGTCGAACAAAAGCGCACCGTTCATAGTGAGCAGGACATACTGTGACGTAAAATTCACATCCACCTCTTTGTCTATATTCTGTTCCTCAACGGCTTCCTGTATCCTCTCAGCGAGCATCTCGGCTTCCTTGAGCTGTTCCTGCTCATACTGTGCCTTAAGTTCCTCGCTCTGCGTATCTTCGCTGCTCTCTTCGCCGAAGCTATTTACGCCTTCAGCGTCGGACATGGATCCCATGCTGTTAATGTACTCCGAAAGCTCATTCAGCTGGCTGACGCCGTTTGATATGAGCATGCCCTCGCCTATGGCCGAAGCTCCTCCCGAGAGTACGCTGAAGGTCTGGGAAAAGGAAGCTGCTATAAGCTCAAACTTCTGTGCATCCACGGAAGACATGGAGAAAAGCAACACAAAGAAACAAAGCAGCAGATTCATAAGGTCGCCAAAGGTCGCCATCCATGCCGGCGATCCAGCAGGGGGCGCTTCTTCTTTTCTCTTTGCCATCAGCCCTCACCGCCTTCTGATCCGCCCTCGCCGAGATTCTCTCTCTCAGCGGGTGAAAGGAATGACTTAAGTTTCTCTTCGATAACACGGGGATTCTCTCCTGCCTGTATGGACAAAAGCCCCTCTATCATTATCTCCTTGACCTGCATCTCACTCTCGTTATTTACCTTGAGCTTGGACGCCACGGGAGTACATATCCAGTTTGCCATCATGGAACCATACAAAGTGGTGATCAGAGCCACCGCCATGGAAGGTCCGATGGATGAAGGATCGTCCAGAGCCTGGAGCATGTTTATAAGTCCTACCAGGGTACCGATCATACCCCAGGCAGGCCCCATGCTGGCGATATCCTGCCACAGTCCTATATTTCCTTTATGTCTGGCCTCAATGGATACCATCTCAGTCTCCAGTATGCCCCTTACGAGATCGGGATCGGTACCGTCGACTATGAGCAATACGCCTTTTTTCATAAAGGCGTCATCCAGATCGGCCGCAGCCTCCTCAAGCGCAAGAAGGCCTTCCTTTCTCGCAACATTGGAAAGCTCGATTATCTTTGCTATTATGGCCGGGGAATTAATGGCCGGAGCCTTAAAGACCAGGGCTATCGTCTTAAGGCCGCCCAGAAAGCTGGGAAGCGTATTGGATGCCAGGATAGCCATCATGGCACCACCGATTGTAATAAGGGCGGACTGAAAATCCACGAAGTTATTTAACGCGGAAAAGCCGGCATCGCCTGAAACGATAGCGAAGATAACCAGCGCGATACACATGACCAGTCCGATTATGGAAGCAAGATCCAAAACACTCACCTTCTTGTATTTTTAATCATTCATATTAGATTTTACTAAATTTTTAATCTCTTGTCTACTTTCTTTTATAATTATTTTTCTGCCGGAGCGAAACATGACAACGGTGTCGGGTGTTTCTTCGATGCATTCTATGGCATCGGCGTTTACAAGTATCTTTGTGTCGTTGAGCTTTGTCACTT
>Ga0247608_10007575_pt1 | contig 11100 bp, 3 predicted proteins | sample 176DNAGHGlowgp2_FD_193490 | JGI IMG/M metagenome (GOLD analysis project Ga0247608, IMG submission 193490) | Sheep rumen microbial communities from Palmerston North, Manawatu-Wanganui, New Zealand - 1766 DNA GHGlow gp2 | ecosystem: Host-associated > Mammals > Digestive system > Stomach > Rumen ... | reverse complement strand
AGATAATCGTTGTCTTTAATATCAAGGCAAATACACTGTTCATTGCAAATCCGCAGATACTGCTCAACTTTACGAGGCGCCTCGCTTAATTCAAAATCTTCATACAGCACATTTGTCAAAGACTGAGCAGTGGAATCTATCGTCATAAGATTCAGGCGCTTATTCTTCTGCACGGCATTACATCCCACAGCTTTAAGCAGTGAGGCAAGCTTAGTGTGGCTAAACATGGTCTCAATCTGCTCAGAAGTCAACCTGGTCACTGCTTGATTAGGAATCTGTTTTTCATCGTAAGCATAGTCCACTGAATCAAGATATGCCAAGGCCTCAGACGTAATAGACGGCACAGCAAACGAACGCTGGAAGAGCTTGTTTTTTACGTTACGCTCTATTTTAAATCTGAATTTTGCGACAGGTATTGGAGAAATAAACAGATGACCATGGTATCCCATCATACTGTATACTTTCTCTGGCTCCACAATTGCTTCTTCCTGATCAAAACAGAATACCTCGTCTGCTGTATGAAATGAACCGTCCATAGTGACAAACAGAGGAAGCTCCAAATAATGTGCACCTAAAAATGATTTCTGGCGACTCAAGCACAGCTCTTTTCCATTATTGTTTGCAAACAGACTGACCCCAGCTCCAGGAAGATACCGAACAATGTCTTCTTTTACAACGGATCGCCAATCCATATATGCATCTTCAATCAGTTTAGAAAGATGACCGCTTGCCTCCTTAAACCACAGGTTCTCCTCCTGTGGATCAACAAATTCTCGGGATGCATCAAGCTTGAATGGGACATGGCAAACAAGAGGAACGGTAAGCTTTAGCTGCGTAGGCAGAAACGAGTAGAGTTCGCCCACGCCTACAGCGTCAACATATTCCAGATTTGGCATTACGACACGTAAGATCATTGACTTACCGTTTGGGTTTCCAACCGGTGTGTTCTCTCCATAGCGCGACTGGCAGGCCTCTCTGCTAAAAACCACAGGATAGGAATAACGGGAACAGATAACACTCTCGCTGACCTCAATTTCTGTTCCGTTTTCATAATCATGCAAATTGACTGATAATTCGACGTTATGCTCAATATTAACTGTGTTCTGATAGGCAAGGTCAGAGCGTGAAACAGTAAACTCCATGCTCCTCCAAGTATCAAAATACATTTTAAGAGCTGTAAGCTTGTTCAGGAAAAGCAGCGGATTTTTGCTGAAAAGTGCATCTTTCCGGCAATACTGACTTTTAATCTCTCGATAGATCTGTTCAGCACGGCCAGGGACAAAAAGTGTCATTTGCGTCCCGGGGCAGTAATCATCGGATAGATATGAAGAGACAGGAATCGTGAAGTTTTCCTTGTACAATTCAAAAGAAAACCAGCCGCTCCGGATCCTAACCCGTTTGGCAACACCAAAAACCGATTTGAATCCGATCCCCTTTTCGCCGATTTCATTCTTTGCTGATGATATATTCTTAGCTGCTTCGGCAATTCCTGTAATAGCAAAAACATTAAAAGGGGTAAAGCCTACCTCATTATAGGTCAGAACAATCTCGTTTTTGTCGAAATCAAAGCGCATGTCCAGCCGGCAATCATCAGCGGAATGATAATCACAGTCATCAACATTCTGGATAAGCTCGAAAATAAAGCGAAGGCTGTTGGAATACAGGCCATCCTCACCAACAGAGAGAAGAGAGTTCAGCAGAACAGGATAATTGTCACCATGCAGCTTGTCATTTTCAGCAACAGCTTCTCGAAATTTTCTCAAGAGTTCAATATACGCTTTTCCATCCTCTGCAGATGATATTTCGTCAGGCTCAACGCCTTTTAGTCCATTACGAAGAATCTCAAGCTGCCTTGAGCCAAGTTCGCGACAATCCACAGTGTCATATTGATTCCTTAACTGCTGAAGCATCTTCATACTCAGCCCTCCATAACAGAAATAACACCATTCACCAGCAACGTCGAATAAATCTCCGCTCGGTCAGCAGTCTCCTTAATTGCAGCGACTTTCTGGTCGTACTGTTCCTGTGCGGTTTCCAACTCGCTCTGACGCATTCTTTTATAGTTTCCATCAAGCGCATCCCGGATTTGCTGCTCCAATGTACGAATACGATTTCTGTGGGTATTGGCGAGACTTTCGAGCTTAAAGGTCGTTGTCGAATTAACCTCACGCTTATGCGCATCTCTTTCCGTCAGCCACATTTGAACATGCATATCTTCCAGCATCGACCAGTCGTACACACCGTCAACTTTGCCGTCAACATTGGATGCATCCTCCAAAATAAAAGGGAGCTCGTTGGCTATCGTTTCATTTTCGCACACGGTAACCAGCCTTGTATATGTATTGAAGCCGACGTATTTCCACGCAAATACAGAGAAAACATACTCCCCCGCCGGAATTTGCTGTGTAAAATAGCGGAGACGGAGGTATGATCTTTCACTTCCCGCAAAATACACCGCAGCTTGTTTTGCCAAAGGATGCATAGCAGTAATGAAGAAACAATCTCGATCTTTCATGGCGGCATCCGGGTCGAATGTTAATGTATGGTTTGGTTTCTTACCGCTTAGATAATTCTCCCATGTGCGTCTGAGCGCGTTTCTCCCTCCGGGAAGCTTTCTCAAGTCATCGCGTAAGATCCCTCGTGCGGTCGCTGAAAGCCTCAGGTTCTTCATCGAGGTTTCGCCGATAATGTAAGAGCCGGCACCTACACGATCGCTGATATAATTCTCTACAAGCCTTTGCAGGCAATGCTGCGTCAGCCAGGGATTCTCAGCCTGACGGATCTCTTGCGAGGTAGTAAACTCCGTCAGGTCAAATCCGAAAAGTTCTTTCTCCTCTTCTTCCAAACGCGTCAGTTCTTGAACTTTCCTGACTTCATTATCCGCCATCTGCTCAAGCTTTTCCCTGCGTTCCTCCTCAGTCAGGGTATTATCAAGAGCAATAGATTCGATTCCTGAAGCAATCTCGCCGAGGATTTCTTCACAGTCACCTATGCTTCTTTCAAAGATGCCAATTCTCATCAGACAGCGATAATAGATTTCTGCATCTACAGTCTTTTCGGTGATAATGTTATATATATTGACTGCTTCACTCTGCTGACCGCGGCGATCAATTCGACCAATGCGCTGCTCGATCCTCATCGGGTTCCACGGGAGATCATAATTGATCATCATGTCACAGAACTGATAGTCCAAACCCTCGGAGCCAACCTCGGTAAACAGCAATATATCAATCGCATCAGGGTTATCCCTGGGAAGCTCAAATCTGCCCTTCAAAACGTAGCGTTCGTCGTCTTTCACGCTGCCATCAATCTGTTCAACTCGATAGCCAAGAGACGCCAATCTTTTTTTCAGATAATAAAGCGTATGCCGGAATGTGCTGAACAGCATAACCTTGTTATTTGGCGACTCCTGCTTTTGCCCGATTATCTTAATCATCTCGTCGAATTTTGGATCTTCGGGAGGCAGATTGTCTGCCAACTCAAGCAGTTTCTTTGCCAAAGATGAAATGATGTCTCCGGACTTTCCATCCATATCATAGGCGGAGAAGTCCAGTTCCGGGTCGTCATTCATCTGTTGAATTCTACGTCCAATAATGTCTCTGATGTATGGTGCAAGCCCGAAAATACAGCTTGAAGCTTGTCTCCGGATCGTGCTCATCATAAAAGGAACCGATCGGCTGTCGTGAAGCACAGAGAGAGTCATGTGTTCAAAGGACAAAAGCTCATCATGGAGCATACGCTGGTAAGCAGTAAAATCGACAGAAACTGTATGCGGACGACGGACGCAGAAATCCTGTATATCCCTTCTGCGCGTGCGATTAAGCATGGAGCTAAAGCTATGGAGCGACTCTATATCAGAGATAAGCTTAACTCTTTCTTCACGAGTGAAATTCTCTTTTTCAAGACGAATCAATATGTCATCATACAATGGGTTTTCTGCAATGACGTTATCTCCCCATTGAGTTTTCTGCAAATCATGAAGGCTGCTGATTGCCGCTTGGCTCCAGCCTTCTTTTGCGGCACGAACAGCATGGACAGCCTTTGAGATATAGGCGTTAGGCCGGGACATCATCTCGAACGTCTTTTGATCAATAACAATGTCCGGACGAAGCACATTTAAGAGGGTGAACAGATCGCTGTCGCCTGTTTGCAGCGGTGTGGCTGTTAACATGACAACAGAATCTGCATGATCACAGAAATACTTTGTGCATTTATAGGCAAAGGCTTTTTCTTTGTCCATACTGCCATTTCTGATATGATGCGCTTCATCTACGATCACAAGGTCAAAGTGAGGCTCGGGATCAAGCTCTGAGAGGCCAAACGATTTTAGCCTTTTTTCTTCTCCGTTATATACTCTCGAGTCCAGTATAGAATACGGAATGATTACCTTGTTGTATCGAATAGGCCATTCGCCGTCACGGTCTGTGTCTGAAATGATCTGGCGAAGTGTTGGCCCGTCAACCGGAATAAACTCTTCATCAAATCGTTTCATTTCAAGTTCCCATTTACGTTCGGCAACCAGCGGCTTTGGGCATATCACGAGTACTCGCTCCAAATCCAAGCGAGCTTCAAGTTCTTTGATAATAAGCCCAGCTTCAATTGTTTTTCCGACACCGACACTGTCGGCAATCAGGATGCGTGGCTCATCCGCATGGATCATTTTCAGCGCTGGCCGGAATTGGTAGGGAACAAAGTCAATACGCGCAGAATTAAGAGAATACAGATTCTGAGATGAGGGATTGTTTATCTGATACGCCGTCAGATAGCTTTGGACATCGTTGATTCCAACCCAGTTATATCCCGCAGACTCCTGAACCAGTGCGATCTGGCCGGTAAAGAACCGCTGAAGTGAATTGTTGACAAACACCTCGTACTGCATGATAGTCCCGAGACTCTTCATGGAAACAACAATACCCTTGGTTTCCGGCGAACTGACGAGATATACCAGGCTGTTTTCGTGAATCTCGCCAGGTACATTCTCGCTTTTTGCTGCCGGTGCCTCGGTTTCTCTCGCGTACGAGGACGCAGGAACACTATCGGGTTGTTCAACATAGGTGATGAATTCTGCTATCTCTTTACAGACCGTCTGACTTCCACCGACCTGGGAAATGAACTCGGCAATCGTGTTCAGATCATGAAGGACAGTATCTTTTCCCGGAAGCTCTGCACTGCAATGCGCCCAGTTGTTGCGTACAGACATCATATCCCGTACAACCTCGCGCTCTTTGGTCGGAAGATACGCAACTGTACGCATATCATACCAGGATTTGTTGGTGATACGCAGAAGCGCCGCCAGGTCAAAATCCGACAGCTTTGTAAAGCCCTTGGACTCTGCCATTTCACGCTGCGTATAGCTAAGACTCGGCAAAACACAGTCGTCCCACCAATCATCTGTCACCTTCGGCAGCAAATGATTTAACCAGTTCACAAGCGAAACCGTTGCTTCATGAAGAAAGGAATTGACTTTGCTGATCATCAACTGTGCATCCATTGCGATTTATCTCCTTTTAGCCCCGTTCGAGTATCATTATGGGTCTATCGGTCACTTAAAAGCGTTCCATATCTCCCCAACAACCTTATAAATTCATCACCGAAAAAGTCCGGGTTTTCAAGAACCGCTTTCCAAACACGATCCACAAAGTCCGTATCTTCCCACTGCTTTTCGGTATATGTTGAACTCATAATCTGAAGCTTAACATACTCTGAAAAAGGCCTCTGTTTTTGTCGCTCGTTGAGTATAAACTTATCAACCGCCGCATGATACTTACTACCCGCATTCTGCTCTTCGCCAAGTCTGTGCAGATACGCTTCCAGGCTGGAAAAGCTTTCATTAATAACCGCTCCAGGAGAGAATATCTTTTTGACGGCAACTTCGCCTACCTTCATACGTTCTGTTTTACCATCCAAATATGCACAGTAGTCCTTTTCGATCTGCTCCATCTTCTCGCGGAGCAAATCCAATTCCTCGAACCGGATAATTCTTCCATAGCGAGGGATTGTGACAGATATTTTTTTGAGTTCAGCTTCTTTGGCCTTGCTTACGACGCCGGTGTCCAAAATGTCCTGACGGATTTTTTTCTCAAAGAGACTCCAGCTTCCTCTGAGCCGACCGCTTTCTATGTCGTATTTTTCGTAAAAGGATGATAAAGAAATAGTGCGGTTTTCCGGAGAAGTGCCTGAGAACTCTACTCTGATTTCTGTAAAATGAGATGAAAAGAATTCATAGATCTTTTTCCGAAGAAGCGACAGCTCGGCATTTTCCGCCTTTTCGCATTGAGGTTCGCTTGCATTAGGGGTTTCTATCTTCTCTATTACTTCCTCATCCACAGAAATATATGTCCCGATTTCCTTGCGGCGAACAGGTTTCAATCGGACAACGTTTGGCGTTTCACTTTTACCTATATCACCATCGAAGATGTACAGCGTATCATCTGTATGAAGGAGGCAAAGGCCGATAGTCCCAATAATGTTTATTCCTATTTCATTTCCCGCATCAAAGGCCTCGATGCTCTCAGGCTGCATGGTAAACACTTCACGGTGCCCTTTATAAGACAGCAGCCACTGCGCATCCTGCTTGGTGAGCTGACGTTTAACAAGTAGCAGATCATCTTTTGCAAAACTGTATAAATCCGTGGCATTATTCACAGTAAGGAACTCAACCTGCACTGCGTCATCCGCGGTAATCTTCTGTAGTCCTATTAGTTCCATATAGATCGACGCCTCAATTCCCTGTTACAGCTAAAGATGTCCGAAAGCAGCGGTGGTTCGAACGTATAATCAGCTTCTCCTCAAGCTTTTATAAAGCTCTTTGGCCATCTCGTCCTGAACCTTCTGATAGAAGTCGGGATCATTAAACAACTTCTGGAACGCCTCATTGTTATCCAGGAAGCACTGCGTAACAATATCCTTAAACTTGTCCGGGAAAAGGGATTCCACGAACATCTCGGTAGAATTGTCCTTGGCGTACTTCTTGAACTTCTTTACGTCAGAGTCCTTCATAAACAACTGATAGATGCCCTCAATGATAACTCTATCAGCGTCAGTAAACTTGCCCTCGAAACGCTCGTTCACCTTGTCGATGATGTTTTGCAAGGTGTCCTGCTTCTTGTTGGGCTTCTTCGGAGCAAGAGAACCACCCGGAACGTAGACCGGAGGCTTTTCATCCAGCGTAATTGCCCCGTTAAAGGTTTCGGTCAGAGAGGCATACTCCAGCTTGATCTTGTCTTCGATATCAACGATCTCAACATGGCCACGCGGCAGGAGCCGAATAAGGTTGTTCGTGTACTGGAACTCGTTGAAGAGCTCCTTGTCATGTAGCCGCACAAGCTGCGTGATGTACGAATACGCCCCGTTGAACTTGCGGATGTAATCCCGCACTGTGTACTGATCGTCCTCACTCAGTTCTTTGTAGCGATCCACAACGGGACGCAGAAGACCAGCCAATCTGCCAATGGACGCTTCACTTTGAGCCAGCCCACCATGCTTTGCCATGAAGTCGATAAAGATTTGAACATCCTCGAAGCTATAGAGCATAAACTCTGCGATCTTTGTGCGGAGGTCGTAAACACGGTTAATGTCCGAATCGCCCATCATCGTGGTAGTCTCATAGTAAGGCAGGAATGCGTTCTTGATATCCTCTTCGGTATTTTCAAAGTCCAGCACAAAGGTGCTGTTCTTTCCGCCGGTTGTTCTGTTCAAGCGGGAAAGCGTCTGAACGGCGGTAATATCCTTCAGCTTTTTGTCCACATACATGGTGTGAAGCAGCGGCTCATCAAATCCGGTCTGATACTTATTTGCCACTACAAGGATATTGTATTGGCTGGAATGGAATGCTTTTCGGAACTTTTTATCGGTGGTGATGTATTTACCATCCTCGTCCACATTCATAGTCGCCTCGGTGTAAGGCTTCTCGGAAGGAAGGTCATCAAGGGAAATCTCGCCAGAGAAAGCGACCATTACATCCGTGCCCTTCGTCTCTTCAGGATGATCCTTCAAATACTGCTTAATGGCGAAGTAATAGCGAACTGCATTCGCACGACTGTCGGCAACGACCATTGCTTTTCCCTTGCCGCCGATCTGATACCGGCAGTTGTCAAGAAAGTTGGTCATAATCATTTCGGTTTTCTGTGTGATGGTATAGCCGTGCTTCTTGTAGTATTTGAACAGTGCCTTAGCGGTCGGGCCCTCGATCAGCTCCGGGTTGTCGTCCGACACTTTGATGAGCTTGAAAGCTTCCTTGATTGTCGTATAGTTCTTCAGAACATCAAGAATAAAGCCCTCCTCAATCGCCTGCCGCATAGAATAGACGTGGAACGGACGGTGAATAATTGTCCCGTCCTCACACTGCTCGTGAACGCCAAACAGTTCAAGAGACTCTCCCTTCGGCGTTGCCGTGAAGGCAAAGAAGGACTGATTCTCGTGCTTACCCTGACCGACCACGGCATTGATATAATCGTCAGTCAGATCCACGTCGGCCTCGTCAATGCCTTCTTCCTCCGCATAGTTCTTGATCGCTACGCCAATATCAATCAAGCTGCGGCGCAGCGTCTTTGCGGATTCGCCGCTCTGTCCCTGGTGGGCTTCGTCTATGATGATTGCGAACTTTCTTCCGGAGAACTTCTCAATATCCTTGTAAGCAAAAAGAAACTTCTGAATGGTGCATATGATGATGCGTTTTTTGTTGTTCAAAGCATCTGCAAGGTCGCGGGAATGCTTTTTATCGTCGATGCACTCCAGCAGGCCGGGAACGTGCTCAAAGCTGTTAATCGTGTCCTGGAGCTGGCTGTCGAGCACAACACGGTTGGTTACAACAATAACGGAGTCAAAGACGCTCTCGTTCTTGTCGTTATGAAGAGATGCCAACCGATAGGCGATCCACGCAATAGAGTTGGACTTGCCGGAACCGGCAGAGTGCTCGATCAGATAGTTTGTGCCAGCGCCTTTCTTGCGCACGTCAGCAACGACCTTCCGAACTACATCATACTGATGGTAACGAGGGAAAATCAGCTTTTCCTTAGTGACAGTCTTAGTGACACCGTTCTTTGTCACTTCTTCCTTTTCCTTTACGTGGGAAATGAAGCGGTGAAGGATGTCCAGCAGAGAATCACGCTGCAGAACCTCTTCCCAAACGTAGTATGTATCATAGCCGTTCTCGTTATTGGGGTTGCCAGCGCCACCGGTCACACCGGCACCGTTTGAGCCCATGTTGAAGGGCATAAAGTAGGTGGCGTCGTCTTTGAGTTGGGTCGTCATCCATGCCTCGTTGAGGTCAACGGCAAAATAGACCAGGAAGCGGTGATCCAGACGGAAGGCAAACTCCTTGGAACTGCGGTCCTTCTTAAACTGCTTCATGGCGCACCAAACGTCTTGACCCTTGAACTGGTTTTTCAGCTCAATCGCCACGACGGGGATACCGTTCACAGAAAGCACCATGTCAATGGTGTTCGTGCTGCTGGTCGAATACTGGAATTGACGGGTGCAGCCAAGGATATTGGACTGGTACAGCTCAATAAGCGTCTCGTTCAGGGCAGACTCCGGCTTGAAATAGCAGAGCTTCAGTTTGACACCCATATCCGTGATTCCATTTCGGAGAACATAGATCAAGCCCTGATTGGTAATCGTCTGCTCCAAGCGGGTGTAGAGCTTGTCCGGAGCTTTATCGCCGTAGTATTTGGTATACTTCGCCCACTCTTTAGGCTGTGTGTTTGCGATGAACTCGCAGAGCACATCCATATAGATACAGCGCGCGACATCGTGCTGCCGGTTATGTACCCAATTCCCGTCAGCATCCTGCCCAACAAACTGCTGGTAGCCGCCTTTTTCTGAAATCAAGTAGGCTTCAATATCCCGTTCAAATCTCTTTTCGGAAGTGTCCATTACACAACCTCCTTCTTGCCGGTGACATACTCGTAGATGAGAGACTTTTTGTACTGCTGGAGCTTTTCAATTTTTGCTTCCTTAATCGCAATCAATTGATCCGTAACAGTAAATTTGTTCTCCAAGAACTCGACAATTTTCTCCTGTTCTTCCTTAGGTGGTATAGGAAAAAGGATTTCAAAAAAATCTTGAGGATACAGTCTCAGCCGAGACGCTCTGATACCTGTTGATCGGGAAGCATACTCCTGGACCAGTAAGGGTGCCCTAAGTAAATAGTCCAGATATTTGGGAATGAAATTATCTTTCTTTTGCCTGTAAACATTGTATGAGGGGCTGATAACTCCACGATATTCAGAAACACCTATTGCGCCAGCCCATAACCACATTGTATTTGCAGCGATGTCGCCAACTTCGCATATTTTATAGCCTTCAAGGGTAAGGGCTTCAAACATGTTTACATTTTTTTGACTGCGTGGGGTTATTCCTGTGTACTGAGATACAGTAAGAAGCTCTTCACTTCCGTCCACAGACCGAGCATCCGTCTCTTGAAATAACGCCTTACCTCTTTCAATTCGCCAAGTAGTTGGCACTTGTCCAATCCACTCAACCCCGCTGTCCTCCATCAGCGCATTAGGATCAAGCCCCTTTGTTGTGACTTCCGTGGTGAGGGACTGCTTGTACTGCTTCAGCTTTTCGATCTGCACTTGCTGGTTGGCAATCAGGGCATCGACCTGAACAAACTTTGCATCTAATAGATTTGCAATTCGCATTTGTTCATTCATTGGAGGTATCGGAATTACAGCCCTCTCCAAGGCCCTCATTCCAACATTTATTTGAGTATTATACCCTCCAAGTAAACTAATGTGCTTAATGAGTTCAAAACAATTCAGAAGATAGTAGATATAATCGTTATATCCTTTTTGTTGATCCACTTTTATTACTGCCAAGGGAGACCAAACCATAAACTTTCTATTATCTACTATGGCTGTTTTACCAATTGTCGCCGCTTTTGAAAAAAGAATATCGCCCACTTCCAATTGTGTCTTTTTGTTATACTCCTTGTACAGGTGTTCACTTATATGTTTCTTAGCAACATCAAGATCAACAAACTTTGTGTTATTCAAGCTGTCTACCGAAATAAAAGGGATCCCGCCATCATTTATAAGCTCAGGAGTTTCGTGAGGGCCATCACAAATGGGCTGCCTAAGTATATTCAGTAGTTTT
>Ga0247608_10007572_pt1 | contig 11102 bp, 8 predicted proteins | sample 176DNAGHGlowgp2_FD_193490 | JGI IMG/M metagenome (GOLD analysis project Ga0247608, IMG submission 193490) | Sheep rumen microbial communities from Palmerston North, Manawatu-Wanganui, New Zealand - 1766 DNA GHGlow gp2 | ecosystem: Host-associated > Mammals > Digestive system > Stomach > Rumen ... | reverse complement strand
ACCGGATTAAGGAACAAAGCTACCGGATCGCTATGAACAGCAATAGCTTGCATAATAAGGCTATGGATATATTCTAAAATGCAGGAAATAAGAATACCCATAAAAATGAAAACAAACAAAGAATGCAAAATCCAATTAAACAATTTGGATAAATACTGTCTGGTGCCACCAAATGCATACCCAGCTAAAGCAAATGGAAGTAATGCTAAAGAGATACCCAGTTGTATAACCGCATCAGCCATAATCCACGGATACCCGACAAGAAATAGAATACCTGCAATATAGAGCAGAATACCGTCGATAACCATAAAGGGATTAGGTAAAATATGAAATATTCTCTCTGGACCATTGCCGAGGCACATTGCCCAACGTCCGTATTCGAATAAATCTTGAATATTGTTTTCAATGTTATTAATCGACGAAACAATGATTTGCCCGATAGCACGCGGCATTGTTTCCCCGCCTAACGCACCGAGAGTTCTTCCGACAACGCCGCCATTTTCACCAAAGCCACCTATGTTTCCTAAGTTATGTGTTAAAGGGGAATTGCCTGGAATAAGACTAAGTCCATCGGATAAAATCGGTGTAATGGTCATGTTAAGAATATTGTAGTAATCTCTGGTAATAATATAATAAATAGCGGCACAAACAAAAATTCTTGAAGCCAGCATATTCATCAAAGCACCGGGATCTTGTGTTCCCATAGACGCAATATTCCGAAGAGTAATTAAGGCAATGGATACAGCCAAGAAAATGATAATTAATTGTCCCAATTCTGTATGAAAAGCACTATAAGCCAAACTGGCAACCTTTGCTGCTGAGTTAAAGATAATCTCAAACATTCCGCAAAAATAACAAACATGTTTTTCTCCGGCCAGAGGTGCAATACAGTTATCTACCGTATCAATACCCAGAAATTTTTTAACAAAACCCAATTGTGCATGAGCGTCTGTTGGCACAAATACCATAGTTGCCAAAAGAACAACAGGAAGATACTTGAAAAGTTGATAAAATATTTTTTTCATTTAGTCCTCCCTTCCGCTCATCTCTTTCTTTTAGCCAAAGTTTTGCCATAACGAGCAATAGAACGTTGAATGATATTTCCATGAGAATTACCCAATGATTCAATCCCTTTTCCGACTTGGTGCGCAGCAACATCTTTACCATATTTCTGGGCTCTGCCGACAGTCCTTTCCTTTAATACATTTTGGGCTTGTTCTAATTTTTCTCTTAAAGGATTGCTTTGCGATCCGGCAAGTGCCCCGCCAAAGAAATGAGAACAGAATTCTGTTGCCATTAAAGGAATTAACTTTAATGCCACAAGATAACACAGCAAAACAGACAAAAATCCGAAAGAGAATATGCCTAAATGGTCGCGCAATAAATCAGATTGGTCTAAATCATACGCCGCCAAAAAATCAAAACCGGAATTTTGAAATTGCTGTTCAACCACATTTTCCAATATTTTAACCGCAAGCACAACCCCTAAAGGTAAGAACATAAACACGCCGGTGTAATAAACAACACTATCTATAATCTTTTTTAGCTTATCTCTGGTCCAAGCAAATGGCCACAAAGCCAATCCGATAGGCAATAAAACAATTGCAATGGTCAAATTAAAGGCAATATCAAACAGATAAAAAGAAGAAATGACCATAATAAAAAAGCCCATAACATAAAATACAGCGCCACTGATAAATGTATCAAAACATACAAGATGCGCGGTTACTTTAACTAATTGAAGATCAAGAGAATAATAAGAAGCTTCTCCATGGACGGCATTACACAACAGCATGTCACCGTATTTCATCATAGAAGAGGAAGCCACATGAATTCTTTTTGTCATTTGGATAACATTGGTTTGTAAAGTATTTAAGGCCTTAAACTTTGTAAGATTTACTTCAAATCCTAAAAAACTGAACGCTTGCGCAGGCTGGGGTGTTGCGCCGAGGATGAAGAGAGATAATATAATGCATAAAACTTTTCTCATAACTATCCTCCTAGTAAAACGACTCACTGGCCATTCGGGAAAATGCACGCCCGATATCCATACCGATGTCTAAAAGTGGGTTAATAATCATGTCTACAATATCATCTATTCCAGCAATAACAATCAGATAGACAAAGGCAAGTTTAACCAAAAATACCGCCAATCCATCTAAAACTTTTCCCGGATTTTGCACGGCAAAAGAACCGAGAGATTTTAGCAAATACATAGCAAGCCAGACAGCACCGCCAAGTGTTAGAATAAGTTTGCACAGCGGCTCAATTTTCTCTGACAGCATAACAATAACACCCTTAAAACCGTCGAACATCGCTCCGATAATATTGCAAGACCAGCAATCATTGGCAGCTGCATCATATCTTTCCTTAAAAGTCAAAGAACTGCAGTATTGCAAGTACTTAGTATGGTCATACTCGGAACCAATGCTAACAAGAGCACATTCTGCCGAATTTGTGAATATGACGAGTAGAATCAGCCCTAAAAACAGGCTTCTGAAACAATATTTGAATTTAATTACCTCAGTCATTGTTATACCCCGCAAGATTATTCATAGCTTCAGAAGCAGATTGTTTCATTTGCTTAATATTATCAGTTGCTTCACGCACTTTTTCATATTTTTCCAACCCTGTTGTTACAGCATTTGTTGCATTAGATGAAACAGAATCTATAACGGATTTGCCCATTTTTTTCATAGTATTCATAACAAATTGAGTGACTTTCTTTTGGAATTCCAGACCTCCACCACCCTCAATGAATTTATCCGCCAAAGCAACAGCCATTGCCGGAATATTAATCAGAAGAAGCGCAATCATTAATATACCGAGAAGTTCAAAACTCAAACCCTCCATGCCTGTTTCATTAAGGGCATTGGCAGCTTCGTAATCTTTTATCATTCTTTCTAAAGCTTTTGTTGACACAGCAACCAATAACCCCATAAACATCATAACGCCGGATGAATTGAGGAACATTAATGCACCGTGTTTACTCCATTTTCGAGTATATTTAAATGGTATACCCATAATCAGAATAGGAAGCAAAAATGCTGCAAAATTTATACGAAATAGAGAATCTACAATAAACAATACAAATCCGAATTTTGCGATGGTAAATATAATAATTAAAATTAAGCCGATAACCATTGCCATAATATGAAGTGTAGAAATCATCCAGATACCGATTTTAATACCGCTGCTCAACCGGTCATTAATGGCACAAACCAAGCAACCGGAACTATTACGAACCATTGCCTGCATATCATTTAAAGTTTTGACAACTTTAGGTATAACCGGACAAGTTGGTTTATCAAAAGGTGTCTTAAAGGTAATGATGCCATAATTTCCCAAACTCATGGAAGGTGTATCATCCAAAGCCTCACTTCCAAGCTCCATAATTGTTTGATAAAGAGGAATAAGCGTAACATTTAAAGCATCCATAATGTGCCCGTTGACAATAAAGGCACAGGTTACGCAGATAAATAGCTTCTGTCCGATTTCAGTCAAAACTTCACCAATATTTTCTTCCTTAAATGAACTCAAAATTTTGAGCATCTTTAAGGCCATCCACACGGCAAAGGCGATTAAAATGAGATTTGCCCCGCCGGTTGCCGCTTTCTCCGCTCCGTTGTTAAATAGAGTAGATACCATAGAGATAATTGGTTTTAATAGTAAAAGTTGCCAACAACTTGATTGGCCTTCATAGTTACCATTGCCGCTTAAAGAAGAGTCCTCAAAAATTTTATCACACCCGCTAAGAAAGACAAGAGAAACCGTAACCAACAAGCAACGAAACAGTGGAGAAAAGCATAAACCGGACAATTTATATAAATATTTTCTCATAGCTTATCTCCTCCGTAACCAGAACTTATAACCTTCAGGTCCGATGCCAAAAACTCTGCCGCGGAAAGAAGTATATTTACGCTGTATCCATTGAGCACGTTTAGTTTTTCCAATTGAATGGGATATTTTGTTGACTGCTGCAGTGCCGGCCCAAGAACCTGCCTTTTTAGCTCCGCTAATCACAGGCTTGGTTACGTCACCACCGACTTCTGAAGCACCGGCAAATCCTGCACCGCCGGAAAGCTTATCAGCCAAACCTTTCATTTGATCCATTAGTTGAACAATAAGAGCAAAGCAAAGAATGGTAAGCAATAAACTCCCACTGCTCCATAAGTATTCGCTAAGAGACTTCGCATCATTGGCATCTAAAGCTTGCTGCAAATTAAAGGTGTTTCCACTCGTATCTGGAGTTGCCGCCATTCCGGCACAATGGTAGACGAGTTCCAAAGATAAACTGATGATAATTCCTAAAATGATAAAGCTGAAGAACACATTAAGGAACTGGTTCCATAAATTTTTGGTATAAGATACTGTCCAATCAGAAATAGCGGAAGCAATGCCTACTGGTAAAAGAATGGCAGCAATACCTAAAGTTATTCCGATATCAATCATGTACAGTCCGGCACCTGCAAGCATTATCCAACCAAAGATAAAGTAGATAAAACCATATAACAACATAAGATAATACCAATCTAAAAATTTACCGTGTGTTGCATTGCAAATCATAGATTGACCTAAAGCAATCATTTTATATACTCTATCATTAAAATCATTAACAGTATCCTTGAGCATATCAAAGGTTTCTTGCCATGCAGGACCAGTTGTACCAAAAATGGATTTAAGCAAATCAGAAATAACACGCACGACATTGAATTTAAATCCACCACCTGTATTGAGATTGGATACTCTTTGTCCAATCTCAATACCTGATTGCAAAATGGGGTTTAGGATATACCGGATAAACCATTGTGAATCAACACTACCAAAACCGTCAAGAAGAGCAAAAATAACGGTTGCCTTAAATAAAAGCGTTAAAACCCCGTTTTTGTCACCGGTCAAGTAATCTGCAATATCTTGCTTTCCAAAAGAGCTGAGTGTTTTTAACGTGTATAAGGCAATATAGATGGCTGTCACAATAATCACAACTAACCCTAAAGGTTTTGCCATTTGTTTCCAAGATATATCAGCTGCTTTAACGGCAGCATCCGCCATGGTGTTAAATAAGGTGCATAAAAGGCAATTATTGCCAATTCCTGCGCTAATATATGCTTGAATTGTCGGACACTCTTCTCCGCAACCGCATAACAGCAAAACAAAAGCAAAAAGAGCATATAGCCTGCCTTTACTTAAAATGTTTTGCCTTATGTCAGTCCAAAGTCTCATTTGTTTTCTCCATAATAATCAACTAATGCCCAGTTTGTGTCCGAATTTTGTATTTCCCAGGGTCTCTTTCACTTCTTTTCCGGCAGCTTTTGTTATATCCTTAGCTGTCTCTTTAACAGCTTTTGTGGTTTTTTGAGCTACTTCTTTGCCGGCTTGTGCACCGAGACCTTTATCTTTTGCTATGGTAGATGTAGAAGACAATTGGTTGGCAATAGTTTCAACTGAGAAGAATAATTTCATGGCAATCATGCAGCACAAAGCCACTAGCACAAACGTCATAACTCCGATATCCTGAGATATAGCATCGGCATCGGCCACGGTAAGAGGATTAGACTCGTTACCGAAAAATTTAGTGCGCAAGGCTGACGCACCGGCATAAACAATAGCACCACCTAAAGATTTCTCTATCATTTTTGTGGTGAAGGTAATAACAACCCCCAAGACAATAAAATTAAATGCTGTATTTACAAAAATATCCCAAGTCTTTTTGGTATAGGGGGCAGTTAATTTGGATATACCGCAGGCAATTGCAAAAGGTAATACCATACAGGCAACACCCAAACGAATTAATAAATCCAATAAATAAAAAGAAATAGATATGATAAGCATCCAACCGAAAATATAAAGAGCTGCGCCTAATGGAATTAATACCCAGAACCAATCTATAAATACAGTTGGCAAAAAGGCCAAACAAAGCATCAAACGTCCCATAGCAACAATTTGATAAATCTGGTCATTAAAAAATTGTGCTTGTTTAATAACTTCAAGGAACATGGCTTTTGTGCTACCGGCATTAGTCAAAGCACTGCTCCAGGTACTCTCTGAAACCAGTTTGCCGACATCAATTCCTGCACCAACAATCGGCGCAATAAGGTACTCATATACAAAGTTTTGATCATTAAGCAAAAGGATAATAAATGCAGACTTGATAACTAAAGGAATAATACCTGTTTTTTCATTAGAAAGGTAACCGCCGACATTCTGATTAGAAAAAGAGCCAACATTACGCAAAGTATAAGCGGCAATGTATATCCCAACGCCAAGAGCCATAATACCTTGTAATGAGGTTGCAAAAGTGTTCCATGTGCTGTTAGCCACATCAGAACACACATTCGCTACAATTTTATAAGCATCCTTAAGCAAAAAATTATCGCCAAGACCATCACTTAAGAATACACTGAAAGGATTACATTGTCGCGGTCCGGCCTCCTCAGCAAAGGCAAAAGGCGCAGATAAAACAAATAATCCGAGAGAATATATAATTCTTTTAATCAAGGTGCTTATCTTTGTCATCTTTAACACCTCTCTTTTTTGAATTTGATGCGCATAAAATCACCACCATTACAATAAACATTGCAATGATCAGTCCAACCACTATCGGAAAAATAAAATCTTGCGACAAAAGGTCAAATATACCCGTTTTTATCACAACGTATAGCCCAATAAACATTATAATTGTAGTAAGAACCGACTTCATGCACGCCTCGGATTGAAGTTCTTTTAAACTGCCTTATTATAACACAAAAAAAGCTAAAAAAATATTACAATATCGTTAAATTTTTCCGTTATTTATAAATTTTATAGTAAAATCAAGAACTTGCTCATTTTTAAGTGGCGTAAAATACGTTCCCTTAATAAAAATGTCATTGGGCGAAGATTCGGTATCATCTTTTGCGTAAAAAGGTAGCAAATTTAATAACTTATTGAATATACGCTGTGTTATAGACGGGGAAAATATTTTTAATACATTACATTCGCTTGGAAGACTCGGTAAGTTTTTTAATCCCGATTCGGTAAAATCATTTAAGAATGGGCCAAACAAAAAGCGAAAGAATTTAACCCGAACAATCAGTTCGCAAAGGAGGTTCCTTCTTTCTACGGGATTGATTTCTACAATATTACCGATTCGCATATTTTGCCGAAAAGTTTGCAATTCCAAAGGCAAATTAAACATTTGTCGCAAAACCAAATTACCGCAGCCCTTGGTAACAAATGATACTTTATTAATAGATTCTATATGGTTTAAGAAAAAAAGAATTTGGTGAGCAACACCTTGAGCATTACGGACAAGAGATGGATAGTTGAGTGCGGCAACATTGGCTTTTGTTCGCATAAATCTGCGCCATAGAGGTTTAAAGATATTTTTACTGTCTGCATATCCATGTAGCAAAACAATCATATCACCACGTTGTTTTGTTATTTCATAACAATCTATATATCTGATAAACGCTTTCTGACAATCTTCAAATGTTCCGCTGGCACGGCGTATATCCCATGAATCTAATAATCTGTATCGTTTTGTGTAACAATTCCGCTGGATTCTCCATTTCTTATAAAAAAAGACATCCTCCCAAAACACGGAACCACCAAAAGTAAAAAAGTAAAACTTCATTATTCTCTCTTATGCTAAAGACTCCATATATAGTTTGCATACAATAACAGAAATATATTAATAAAAAGAAAACATCTAAAAATAAAAAAAAGAGTTATACATAGCTATGCTTTAATTTTAAAAGCAATATAAACAGGGGTTTAGAGAGGAGAGTAAAAAAATATTTAAAAAAGGCAAATTTTTTTAAAAAAAAGTATTGACTTTAGAAAAATAGTGACATATAAACCGTTTCACCGACAGGGAAGGCGAGCTTGATATAAAAAGCTTGAGATTTTTTTTGCGGTAAAAATTGGCGAAAGCCGAGTTATAAAAAATAGTAAAGAAGAAAAAGAGGATATGTAGGCAGTATATATGGAAATATAAGATGTCTATATATCAAGGAACCTATAAAAAACTTTGAGAATAGACAGGATGAGATTACTCATAATTAACATGAGAGTTTGATCCTGGCTCAGAACGAACGCTGGCGGCAGGCTTAACACATGCAAGTTGAACGGGATTTGCTAGTAGCTTGCTATTAGCAATGAGAGTAGCGCACTGGTGAGTAACACGTGGGAACATGCCTTTTGGTGGGGGACAACAGTTGGAAACGACTGCTAATACCGCATAAGCCCTAAGGGGGAAAGATTTATTGCCGAAAGATTGGCCCGCGGAAGATTAGGTAGTTGGTGGGGTAAAGGCCTACCAAGCCGACGATCTATAGCTGGTCTGAGAGGACGAACAGCCACATTGGAACTGAGACACGGTCCAGACTCCTACGGGAGGCAGCAGTGAGGAATATTGGGCAATGGAGGAAACTCTGACCCAGCCATGCCGCGTGAGTGAAGAAGGTTTTCGAATTGTAAAGCTCTTTCGGGTGAGACGATGATGACGGTATCACCTAAAGAAGCCCCGGCAAACTTCGTGCCAGCAGCCGCGGTAATACGAAGGGGGCGAGCGTTGTTCGGAATTACTGGGCGTAAAGGGTGTGTAGGTGGATGAGTAAGATAGCGGTGAAATACCTGGGCTTAACTTAGGAATTGCCGTTATAACTATTTATCTAGAGTGACAGAGAGGATATTGGAATACCCAGTGTAGAGGTGAAATTCGTAGATATTGGGTAGAACACCGGAGGCGAAGGCGAGTATCTGGCTGTCAACTGACGCTGAGGCACGAAAGCATGGGGATCAAACAGGATTAGATACCCTGGTAGTCCATGCTGTAAACGATGAATGCTAGTTGTCGGCGAATGTCGGTGACAAAGTTAACGCGATAAGCATTCCGCCTGGGGAGTACGGTCGCAAGATTAAAACTCAAAGGAATTGACGGGGACCCGCACAAGCGGTGGAGCATGTGGTTTAATTCGATGCAACGCGAAGAACCTTACCAACTCTTGACATCCTTATCGGGGAGAAGAGAGATCTTTTCTTTCAGTTAGGCTGGATAAGTGACAGATGCTGCATGGCTGTCGTCAGCTCGTGTCGTGAGATGTTGGGTTAAGTCCCGCAACGAGCGCAACCCTTGCTACCAGTTGCCATCACGTTATGGTGGGCACTCTGGTGGGACTGCCGGTGACAAGCCGGAGGAAGGTGGGGATGACGTCAAGTCATCATGGCTCTTACGAGTTGGGCTACACACGTGCTACAATGGCAACTACAGAGAGGAGCAAGACCGCGAGGTTAAGCCAATCTTAAAAAGTTGTCTCAGTTCGGATTGTTCTCTGCAACTCGAGAACATGAAGTTGGAATCGCTAGTAATCGCGGAACAGCATGCCGCGGTGAATACGTTCCCGGGTCTTGTACACACCGCCCGTCACGCCATGGGAGTTGGTTCTGCCTGACGGCGTTGAGGTAACCCAGCAATGGGAGCCTGGCGACCACGGTAGGGTCAGCGACTGGGGCGAAGTCGTAACAAGGTAGCCGTAGGGGAACCTGCGGCTGGATCACCTCCTTTCAAAGAACAAAGAAGACATATATACTGTCTACATATCCTCTTAATAGAAGTGGTGAAGACGCGCGGGTTTGTAGCTCAGGTGGTTAGAGCGCACGCCTGATAAGCGTGAGGTCGGAAGTTCAAGTCTTCCCAGACCCACCATTTAGTAAACTGGCACGAGGAAGAAAGAGAATGCCGGACGCGCGCTTTTAAGTTGGGGGTATAGCTCAGCTGGGAGAGCACCTGCTTTGCAAGCAGGGGGTCAGGAGTTCGAACCTCCTTACCTCCACCAGAAAATCTATTAAAGATAGTTATAAAGAAATAGTGAATAAGGGAAAAAGCTGAAAGATATAATAGCAATATTATATCAATCAAAAAATCTAGGTAAAAAAAACACCAAAATATCTGAAAAGATAGACGGGTAAAAAAAAGATTTTTTGTTGAGTAAAGTATGAATAAGCAAATTATTTATACGTTAAGAATCAAGCGATAGGTAAGGGCATTTGGTGAATGCCTTGGCAATCAGAGGCGACGAAGGACGTGATACATTGCGAAAAGCTCAGGGGAGTTATGAATAGGCATTGATCCTGAGATATCCGAATGGGGAAACCCGGCCGTAAGGTCATCATTATCTGAAACGATAGGGTAATGAAGCGAACTAAGTGAACTGAAACATCTAAGTAGCTTAAGGAAAGGAAATCAACCGAGACTCCGAAAGTAGTGGCGAGCGAAATCGGACCAGCCAAAAAAGACGTATAGCGCAAGAAGAACATTCTGGGAAGGATGACCGAAGAAGGTGATAGTCCTGTATTTATAAGCAATATGCGTAAAATTGAGTAGGGCGGAGCACGAGGAATTCTGTCTGAAGATGGGTAGACCACTATCCAAGGCTAAGTACTACTGATTGACCGATAGTGAACAAGTACCGTGAGGGAAAGGTGAAAAGCACCCCGATAAGGGGAGTGAAAGAGAACCTGAAACCGGATGCCTACAAGCAGTCGGAGGAGCAATAAGCTCTGACGGCGTACCTTTTGTATAATGGGTCAGCGACTTAATTTATGCAGCAAGCCTAAGCCGATAGGTGTAAGCGAAGCGAAAGCGAGTGTTAATAGCGCGATAAGTTGCATGGATTAGACCCGAAACCGAGTGATCTAGCTATGAGCAGAATGAAGGTTGGGTAACACCAACTGGAGGTTCGAACCCACGCCTGTTGAAAAAGTCGGGGATGACTTGTAGCTAGGGGTGAAAGGCCAATCAAACTCGGAAATAGCTGGTTCTCCGCGAAAACTATTTAGGTAGTGCGGTATCTGGATACCTTGAGGGGTAGAGCACTGGAAGAACGAAGGGGGAGCGATCCTTACTGAATTTTACCAAACTCCGAATACTCAAGAGTAATAGGTACCAGACAGACAGTAGGTGCTAAGGTCTATTGTCGAGAGGGAAAGAGCCCAGACCGTCGATTAAGGTCCCAAAATTATGGCTAAGTGGTAAAGGAAGTGGATTGTCCAAAACAGTCAGGAGGTTGGCTTAGAAGCAGCCATCCTTTAAAGAAAGCGTAATAGCTCACTGATCTAAA
>Ga0247608_10007571_pt1 | contig 11104 bp, 6 predicted proteins | sample 176DNAGHGlowgp2_FD_193490 | JGI IMG/M metagenome (GOLD analysis project Ga0247608, IMG submission 193490) | Sheep rumen microbial communities from Palmerston North, Manawatu-Wanganui, New Zealand - 1766 DNA GHGlow gp2 | ecosystem: Host-associated > Mammals > Digestive system > Stomach > Rumen ... | reverse complement strand
CTTACTTGTGATGACCCAGAAAACAAAGCAAAACTGACCTTTACAGGTGAAACTAGTGGTTTCGAGACATCCGGTTCCTTTGTTTTGGAGAATCTCTATATTGATGCATTTGATTCGAAGGCTGCATTTATTGCGATGAGCAAAACTCCAGCTATTGCCCCAATAGTAGTAAATGCCTGGGGGAAAGACTACAATTTCTATTGTGACAAGGAAGACATTGAAGTTCGTGGATGTGATATTCATGGTCTTACTTCTTACTTCTTCTGGGATAATCAGGTATTATGTTGGTTCCCCACAACATTGACGGTAGACGATACTATTGTGGAGTTTGCTACACCAACAGATTCTAAGGCAATTAGTGGTGGTTATATCTGGACAAACAAGGGTAGCGGTTATATTCGTAACTTGACTATCACCAATTCAACCTTCTATAATACAGGTTTGGGTGATGTTAAATACTTTGTGCAATACGGTGGATTTGGTCAATCACAAACTGGTGAGTCTTTGGGTTGGGCAGACAATACTATTACCTATGATCATTGTACTTTCTATCATGTTTGTTCAAGTGGACAGTGGGGTAACTACAATGGTACAGCAGGTAAGGCGACATCATATTGGAATATGACCAACTGTATTTTCTACGACTGTTCTTCATCGGGTGTCGCTCGCCGATTCCTTGCAGGCAAACAGAATCAAGCTACGGCAACATTCTTGAATAACACTTATCAGCAGAAATCAAGTTTTGATAACCCTGCTAACTATGACAACAGTGGTACTGATATTCAGGAGTCTCCTAATTTCAAGAATCCTTCTGAAGGTGACTTTAGTATTAGTGGTTCAAAACAGGCTACTCTTGGAACTGGTGACCCACGTTGGTTACCTAAAGAGTAATAATAAATCTAAAAGTTAAGATTATGAAGAATAAGAAAATAAAGGCATTAGCCCTTGGTTTAGCACTTTTTGCTATGCCAGCATTTGCTCAGAACCAAACAATTACCGGTACTGTGCTTGATGAACTGGGAGAACCTGTCATAGGAGCCACAGTCACCGTAGCTGGAACAAAAACTGCTACTGTAACAGATTTGGATGGTAATTATAAGATTAGTGCTCCCAAAGGAGCAAAACTTGTGATTACTTATATTGGATACTTGCCACAAACGGTAAAGGAAGGTGGTACCGTTTCTCTGCAAGAAGACAAGCAAAGCCTTGAAGAGGTTGTAGTCGTAGGTTATGGCTCTCAGAAAAAAGCGCACTTGACAGGTTCTGTCGGTACCGTAGACATGAATGATGTACAGGACTTGGCAGCAGGTGGCTTGGCTTCTACACTGAGCGGATTGGTCAATGGTTTGTCTGTCAGCGGTGGAGATGCACGTCCTGGTGAGAATGCTCGATTGTCTATCCGTGATGTCAATTCTTTGGGCGAAATCGGTTCTACAGCTCAGGAGCCTCTGTTTGTTATTGACGGATATATCTATCCTAACGATGTAAAGGTAGGTAACAGCTTCCAAAACTTAGGTGCTGAGGCTTTCAACAACCTCGACCCCTCTGAGGTAGAGAGCATCTCAGTGCTGAAGGACGCTTCGGCTGCTGTTTATGGTGCCCGTGCTGCTAATGGTGTTATCTTGGTGACCACTAAGAAAGGTAAGTTAGGTAAGCCCAGCATCAGCTATAGCGGTACATTTGGTTTCACTGACGAGATTTCCCGACCTAAGATGCTTAGCGCATACGACTATGGACGCTTGTATAATGCTATTGCAGCAGCAGATCCCTTGAATACATCTTTGAATAATAAGACAGGTTTATATCAGAAGAGTGAGTTAGAGGCAATGAAAAGTTTGGATTACGATTTGCTGGACAAATATTGGAAGACGGCCTTTACTCATAAGCATAGTGTAAATATTAGTGGTGCTACTGATGTTGTCAACTATTTTGCAGGTGTCAGCTATTTCAAGCAGGACGGTAACTTGGGTAAACTGGACTATGACCGCTGGAACTATCGTGCAGGTGTGGATGTAAAGATCAGCAAGTGGTTGTCTGCCAATTTAACAGTTAGTGGTGACTATGCTGATAAGAACAAACCACTGCTTAAGGTTGGTGGTACAAATGACGAGAAGGACTATAACTTGATGTTGACCCGTCCACGTTATATTCCAGAAGAAGTCGACGGTTATTATATTCCAGCTTATGGCATCAGCAATAGCAGCAAGTCTCAAAACCAGAACTACTCTTTTGCTGTTTTGCAGAACAATGGCGATTATTCAAAAAACCGTACTTCAAATATGAACATAAATGGAAGTATCAATTATGATTTTGGTTGGAATAAGTATCTGAAGGGTTTGAAACTGCGTTTCTCTTATTCAAAGAGTATTAATAATGACAAAACCAATCAGTATGGTTCTTCCTTCAGACTCTATCAAATGACTAATCGTTATGGTGAGCAAAACCATTTGTATACTCCTACTTCGGCAGATGAAGAATTCGACTATCTGGCAAGTGGAAATTTCAATGCGTTGAATCTGAACAATGGTAACATGCTGTATCGTACTACTACTCGTACGGACAATTATCAGATTAACTTCACTGCCCAGTATCAGCGTACCTTTGGTAAACATGACGTCAGTGCCTTGTTCTCAATTGAGAAGTCAGAGGCAGAAAGTGAGTATTTGATGGGGCAAGTAGACAGCCCTTATGAATTTACTACAGGCCAGTCAAATTCTGCAACAGGTGACCAGCACACCACTTTTACTCGTTACGAGAGTGGAACACTGTCATACATTGGACGTGTTAATTATGCATACGATAGTAAGTATCTGTTTGAGTTCCTGCTCCGTTCAGATGCTTCAACAAAGTTTGCATCTCAGAATTATTGGGGAACATTCCCCGCATTCAGTGCTGGTTGGGCCGCAAGTGAGGAACCGTGGTTTAAGAATACAAAGTGGTTGAATTGGATAGACTACTTTAAGTTGCGTGCCTCTTATGGTATCACTGGTCGTGACAATACTGCTCCATGGCAGTGGATGCAGGTTTATGCACAAGATGCTAATAAGGGTACTGTATTTGGCTGGAATTCAGATTCGGGCCGTCGTATCACCATTAATAAGAATAATTCAGCAGTCAATCCAGATGTTCATTGGGATAAGTCATATAAGTTCAATATAGGTTTTGATGCTCGATTCCTTCAGCAACGATTGACGGTTACTTTCGAACACTATCGTGAATGGAATCGTGAAATGTTGCTTAATCTTTCACAGGATATTGCATCAACCATCGGAACTCAGAGTGCTGCAATGAATCTTGGTGAGATGAATAGTTGGGGTTATGAACTTTCGCTGACATGGCGTGATAAGATAGGAAAGGATATTAAGTATCATGTAGGCATTAATACTGGTTACTCTGACAATAAGGTTCTTAATATGGACTTTGAGCAGAATTATATCTATCGCCAGATTGTTAAGGATGGGCGTACTGATATAGGTCTTTGGGGTATGCAATGCATTGGTATGTTCCGTACGTTCCATGATATTGATGAGTACTTTGACAAATATATGATTAAGGAAGATGGCACATATGGTACCTACATGGGACTTACCAAAGACAAAGTACGTCCAGGTATGTTAATCTATAAGGATATTCGTGGAACTTATGACTCAGAAACAGGAACTTATGCTGGTCCTGATGGCATTGTAGATCAAGACAATGATCAGGTTCAGTTAGGTACTCGTGGTAATATTTATGGATTTACAATTAATGCAGGAGCCGAGTGGAAGGGGCTTTCCTTGACTGCTCAGTTCAATGCTAATTGGGGTGGTTATATGACTATTCCAAGCAGTGCCTTAGGAGTTGCTTCTAACAGCAATATTGAGTTCTACAATATGCCCTCCTTCTGGAATCCTGACAATATGTATGTTTATCAGAACATATATGATGGAAAAGGCAATTTGTTGATGAAAATGAACCATGATGCATTGTATCCAAACCTTGCATATCAGTCTGTTAACTCTGTAGCATCAAGCTTCTGGCGTGTAAGTGCTGCGCGTGTAACATTGAATCGTGTTACAATAGCCTATTCGCTTCCATCAAAATGGTTTAAGAGCGTAGGTATTAATAGTGCGCGTGTTAATATTACGGGTATGAACCTCATTAATTTCTATAATCCTTATCCCGATAAGTTTACTAGCCCGATAGCAGGAACATATGGCTCTTATCCTAACTTGCGTAAATGGACTATCGGTGTTAATCTGTCGTTCTAACATAAAGACATAAGATTATGAAAAAGAATATTCAATTTTTAAGCATCGGTTTTGCAACAGTCTTTGCATTCACTGCTTGCAGTGATCAATTCTTACAAGACAAAAAGAACTATGACAATGTAAATACCGATATATATAACTATTATAGTGGTTGCCAAGGACGTGTAGATGATGTCTATGGCTGGTGTTTACCAACAACAAGTGATATGACATGGAAGTACCCTTCGATGGGTAATCAGGATGATGCAGGAAAATCTACTGAAGAATATACAAGTTTTAGCAAATTTGTTGATCCTCAGTTGGAACTGACTTCTATGTCTTCCAAAGATAATAATGTACCTGATTATTTTATGGGTACACAGACTAATATTCAAGAAGCAGTATATGGCCGTATCAGAAATATTAACGATGCTATGCAAGGTATCCGTGGGGGTACACTTTCGGATGAAGAAAAAGACGTCTTGTTAGGTCAGCTCTATTTCTTTCGTGCATGGTGCTATCTAAATATTGTAAAGTGGTATGGTGGAGTACCCATCTTGGAAGGAACACCTGCTCCAGAGGAAGGTGTGTATTTCCCTCGCCAGAGTGCTAAAGTTTGTTTCGACTATATAATTAATAGTTTGGACACTGCAGCTACAAAGTTGAAAGGCAAGATATGGACTGGTTCTGACTACGGACGAGTTACATCTGGAACGGCATTGGCCCTAAAAGGTCGTGCACTGGCACTTTGGTGCAGTCCTCTCTTTAACCGTACGAATGATCAGAGTCGCTGGAAAGCAGCTTATGATGTAATGAAGAATGATCTTTCTACTATCAATAGTTGTGGCTATGGTCTCTATCAAACATCATCTAACATTAATGGTAGCGATTTTGCTAATCAGTTTTTAGTTGCTGGTACAAATCCTGAAGCAGTGTTCTTCACCCTTTATAATAAAGTGGCTAGTGATGATGGTTTGGACAACCAAAAAAACAATAGTTGGGAAAAAGCTATACGACCAAAGAATACGGGTGGTAGTGGTAAGCATCCTAGTAAGATGATTGTCAAAATGTTCCCCATGAAAGACGGTAAGATTCCTGCAGGAACCGGTACTTACTCAAATCTCGAAACATCTCAGTATATCTATGATGAAACTGCGCCATTTATGAATCGCGACCCACGTTTCTATCGTACCTTTGCATTCCCAGGCTTCCGTTGGGCATATAGCGGTGATCCTACTCTTCGTGATGGGCATAATCCTTCTTATGATCAAGGTAAGAATTATGTTCTCTGGAGCTATGTGTGGTACACTGATATGGATTCACAAGGTAATCCAGAGAGTGGTGACAAATATGCTTCAGATAACTTATCGAGTGGTGGTATTTATATACGTAAAAAGAGTGATGACTTTGACCTCAATAACTCTCCACTTTACGACTATGCTCCAACAGCAGAAAAGGGAGCTGGTCCATTCTTCTCGGGTGCAACTCTTATTGAATTGCGTTATGCAGAAGTACTGCTTAACTTAGCAGAAGTTGCTTGTGGAGCTGGTGATATGGCTTATGCTGTTGAATTGTTACAGAAGATTCGCGCTCGTGCAGGTTATACTGCTCAGAATAATTATGGCTTGCAGGCAAATCTTGTTAGTAACCAAGCTGCATGTATGAGTGCTATTTTGTATGAGCGCCAAATAGAGTTTGCCTACGAGGGTAAGCGCTTCGATGATATGCGTCGCTGGATGCTCTTCGATGGAGGTGTTGGAAAAGCCGAAGGTGCTCCGAGTACGTGGACATTGACAGGTTGGGGTGGTAACACTTGCACATGGCTTGGTTTTACACCATTTAATGGCCAGCGTCGTGAGAGCATTGAGTTCCGTACAAAGGTTATTAGTGGAAAGCAATGGAACGATGACCCAATTTTAAAGAGTGAATTAGAAAAAGCAGCTCAAGCATATACCACGGAATATAATGCTGCTCATCCTGAGGCTACAGGTCGTCAAAAGATGACTGTTACTAAGGCAAAGCAATTGATGGTAGTTTATGAACAAGCAATGGCTGTACGTAATGTAACAGTTGATGTTAACAGTAGTGACCTTGATGCAGAGTTGCAGGCAATGAAGGATTGGTATCAAGCTAATCTTGTTACTACAGAGAAGAAAGGTGATGCTCGCCAGCAAGAACAGGATTTGTATATTACTTTCCTTCCGAAGTATTACTTCCTAGGGTTTAGTAGTGGTGCGTCTATGGCAAATAAGGCACTCCCTCAGACCATTGGATGGCAAGATTACAATAAGGCGGGTGTAAACGGAACCTTCGACCCGCTGGCAGAATAAGCAACATATAGACTCTGATACAAATCAAGCCCTGCACTTCATCGGTGCAGGGCTTGTTTGTTGACAAAGAACTGCAAATATATTAAATAGTATTTCATGTTGATGGTATGATTGCCGATGGTGACAAGATACCTCAATGGCTACTTGATGGTGAATATGAATTAGAATATTAGTCGCGTATCGGGTATCAACCAACATCAATTAAGACATTATGCCAACGGCATAAAGAGACCTCGATCTGAACAACGTTAACGAATTGTTGACGGTATTCACCGCATTGGACGCGAACTAATGGCGATAGAATAAAAAGAGTAGGATATTGTGGACTAAAAATAGTATGCCAAAGCTATCTGCCAAGCGTTATTCTTGACTTTGACATTGTTTTCTACGCCATTCTTGATGACTTTATACTCCGCATTCTTGCTCAACGCAAAATTATAGTTAACACTCACTTGCAGGTGGTTGGCAAACATGAGTCCCAGACCGGCATTGCCACTGATATTAGCCGTCTTCAATGACCAGTCGCTGACCTTCTGTTTCTCGGTGTCACCACCTACATTAAAACCAAACTGGGGACCTGCATAGAGGTATAAGCTGGCGAAAGCGCCCAAACCAAAGCCATAGCGGGCATGAATGGGGATTTGGACACTTTTCTGCTGTAACTTCTCGCCCGTATCCTTGACTTCAGCTTCGCGCTGATCGTACAGCACAGCAGCGTCCATGCTTAAAGACACAATAGGCAGGGTGAATCGTACAGTAGGACCGATAAAGAAACCTGACTTGTTAGAGATGGATTCCTCCAGATCACTCTGATTCAGTGACAGCTTGGTCTCATTAAGACCACCTTTGATGCCAAAGCTCACCTGGGCCTGCGCTTCGTTAAATGGTAAATGACAAATGATAAATGATAGACAAATCACCTTCTTCCATTGATTGGCTGTCAATATCTTCTTCATATTCACTTATCATTTGTCATTTAGGATGAAGTCCGCGACACTCGATTAGTGACGCTGTCTACGGACGGTAATCCTGGCTCCGCTGGACGAAGAGACACCACTGCTGTTGCGGCTCTTCTTGGCCTTCACAGAAGCTGTGCGGCCTTTGCGACCTTTCTTGGCAGCTTTCAACTGAGCGGGGTCCAGACGGGCTATGGAGTCAAGGGAGTCCTTGCGGTGCTTGTCGCCGAAGATGTTCTCCTCGAAGGCTCGCAACTCGGCCTCAATCTTCTTCTGTTCCTTGGCCAGTGCCGAGTCGGTAGGACAATACTGCGCCAGGGTCTTGCCCAGCATGTTGTTGGTCTTATAAATCTTACCCTCGTAGCGGTTCATGGTGAAATAGTCCTCCATCGACATGGTGGCGGCATTGTTCAGGTTGGAGGTCATCACCGTCTGGCGACTGAGGAAAGGAGCCAGGTCTGAGTACTTCACCCAAAAGAGAGGATATTTGGAAGCCTCGCCGCCAAAGTCGTCTTCGCGCAACATCACAGGACAGATGCTCTGTACCTTGCGGTGGAACGTCGAATTGGCATCATCGAAGTAGGCGCTCTCCTTTAGGTAGTACATCTTCACCTCTGCCGAGGGAATGTCGCTGTTCTCAACACGTAACTTGCCGTCTTTCTCCTCATAATAGATATGATAGTTGTCCAGCACCGTCTTCATCTGCACCTTAGCAGAGTCGTTGAAGACCTCATTGCCGTCCAGACGATACTCATAGACGGGGATGTAGCCGTTCAGAGCCAACTTGAAAACGTAGGTAAACAGGTTCAGCTGCCTGTCAATGGGCTCCACGGGATAGTAGAGTCCGGCATTGGCATCCTTGTTAAGGTCTATCTCGCGATAGATGTCACGACGCCATACCACGTTCTCCGGCATGTCTACAGCGGTAGGGAACATCAGCCTGGCACGCAAGGACATGCCCTGATTCTGCGCCTTCTGTTGCTGCTGAGCCTGCTGGCGACGAACCTTAGGCTGGGCACTCACCCCCCCTGCCACCAGCGTTATCATCAATAAGAACAATACTCTCTTCATAATTATCAATTATCAATTATCAATTACTTCACAATGACCTCCATAGAGGCGTTCAGCTTGCGCTGGATACCGTCAGGACCTATCGCATTGACTCGTGAGATGTAGAAGCGACGGTTGCGCTGCAACTTACGGAAGGTGTCCTTCTGACGGGCTGAGAAGCTGGCACCGTCTGAAACCATCGGCACGGCATTACCCATATTGTCGAAGAATACCGTCTCAAACGACTGCACCTTGAAGGCAATGTCGAGGATACCGTCATCAATGGCAGCACCAATGCCGTCGATGCTCATCAGCTGAGCCTTCGACAGACCACCGCCCTTATAGCGTACCGGACTGCCACTCTCGTCCTTCATGGCAATGTAGGGCGTAGGGTCTGGCAGACGGCGCACCCGGAAGGTAAACTGTCCCATCTGCTGGGCACGGCCAGTATTGGTTGAGGTGACGGTGATGGTAACGTTCTGGCCTACTGCCGTCGGACGGGCAATATAACGGCCAGGGCCTACGGGCTGCAAGGAACCGCCAGACATCGTGGCTTGCACCTTGTTGACTGGCACTCCGGGTACTGAAACGCTCAACGGGTTGTTATAACCCGCATAGAGCACATTCATCAGGTCTGCAGAAACCGTTGCCGAGGGGTCTACCACCGTATATTTCTGCTCGAAGTCACGCTTCAGCAGTTCGCCGTTTCCGTTCTCTACCTGTATGTAACCCGAGAGCGTAAAGTCACCTGTACGTCCCGTAACGGTTTCATACATTCCGCCGGGCAGGTTGACCTCCTTGCCACCGATAAAAATCTGGGGCACCTGGGTGGTATCGACAGCAGCCATCACGATACGGGCTGAGAACTTATCGCCGCGTACAATGGTCTGCGAGTTGGGAATGACAAACGCATTGAGGGCATTGACACGAATGTCCTTGACGTCAATGTTCTGAACCAGCGTGTGCAACACTGCGCTCTCGGCATAGCGCACATCGTTCTGCAATTTGGAGAGCAGGGTGACAGCTGCTGCTGCCGGCATAGACTCAAACATATACTCCTGCCAGTTCTTGCCCATTGACTGAGCATCCTTGGGAATCTCGGTAGTCAGGTTCGAGGCAATCATCTTCTTCTGGCGATAGCCGGTGACCATTTCCAACATCTTGACACGATAGGCATTGACAGCATCAAACAGTTCCTTGCCACGTCCCCTTCCGGGAGCCAGCATCACCTGATTGGCAGCCTCCAGGTCCTCCTTGTTGCGAATGTTCAACACATCACCGTCCTCGCCGTCGGCTTCCTTGACAATCGCTAACTTCAACTCGTCAGCCAGATTGTAGAGGGCATTACTCATCTGCTTCACCTCTTGCGACTTGTCGTACCACTGCTTCACCTTCTGCGGATTCTTCTTCATCTGCAGGGCAAAGTCGTCATATATGGCTATGTTCTCGTTGGTGGCATTGATGGTGGTGCGCTTCAGGCTCTCTTCGACAATAGAGAATCCGTTGAGCACCTCTGTCGAGACGTTCAATGCCAGCATCGCCATCAGTACGACGTACATCAGGTTAATCATCTTCTGACGCGGAGAAACTGGTCTTTTCTTGATTGCCATTCTTTCTTTTTTTTCGATGTTTCGATGTTTCGAAGATTCGATGTTAAATATTAGCCCTTACCTGCATAGCTTCAATCATGCGGGCATAGATCTTATTCAGTTCAACAATCTGCTCAGCCATGTGGCGCGTCTGCTCATTGATCTCGTCAATGGTACTGATTTGTGCGCTGGCACTCTTCAGCTGCATCTCGTAGACACGGCTGATGCCTGTCAGCGTACGGTTCAGGTTCTCCATCTCCTCGGAGTCACGTGTCAGGCGCTGGCTCTGCTCAGAAACCTTCTGCAACATTTCCGTCAGGCGGTTCAGCTCGTCGACATAGTTAGAAGTGGCATCCTTCAGTTCCTCAGCCATAGACTGCTCTACCGCCTGCTGAGGCGCAACGATGGCTCCACCACCCACATGGACGGGAGTACCCTCCCAGCGCGATGCCTCCTGGCCATTGCCGACAACACCGCCAACGGCCGAGCCTCCTCCACCATTGATGACGACCGTTCCACCTCCGGCAACGGCAGCAGGGGCAGCAGCCTCCTCATCCACATGGATATTCAGATCCATACCATCAGTAGTTTTATCGAACGGACGGTCGAAGGCAGCCAGGAAGAACACAAACACCTCAGTACCCATACCCAGGAACAGGAAGAAGTTAGCTCCCGGCAGGTGGGTCAGCTTGAAGAGCGTACCCAGAATGACGATAGACGCACCCCACGAGTAGGCATAGTTCAGAAATGTCTGACCTGGCACACTATCCATCCACTTTTGCAAGCGGTAGATAAAATTCAGCTTACTATATGTTGTCATAGCTATTTACTTTATAACCTTTTTACTTCTTTCCCTTTTTACCCTTCAGCTTAATCTTGTCACTGGTGGTATTGGCCAGCGAGCGCACACAACGGAAACCGATATACGCACGAGGCAGGTTCTGATATTC
>Ga0247608_10007569_pt1 | contig 11106 bp, 8 predicted proteins | sample 176DNAGHGlowgp2_FD_193490 | JGI IMG/M metagenome (GOLD analysis project Ga0247608, IMG submission 193490) | Sheep rumen microbial communities from Palmerston North, Manawatu-Wanganui, New Zealand - 1766 DNA GHGlow gp2 | ecosystem: Host-associated > Mammals > Digestive system > Stomach > Rumen ... | reverse complement strand
CGGGCCTGCCGCTGCTGCGCGGCCTGCGCATCCTCACCAAGCAGAGCGCCGTCCCGGGCCTCAAGAGCGTCCTGCAGGGCATGAGCGAGGCGGTCGAGGGCGGCGCGACGTTCTCGGACGCGCTGGCGCAGCACCCGAAGGTGTTCGACAACCTCTACGTCAACATGACGCGCGCGGGCGAGGCCGCCGGCTCGCTGGAGATCTCTCTGGCGCGCCTGGCGGAGTTCCTCGAGAAGGCGCAGAAGATCAAGAGCAAGGTCAAGGCGGCGATGACCTACCCGATCGTCGTGCTCTGCGTCGCGCTCGGCCTCACGGGCTTCATGATGGTGGCGGTCATCCCGAAGTTCGAGAAGCTCTTCACGGACATGCTGGGCAAGGACGCGCAGATGCCGGCCGTGACGCGGTTCGTCATCAACGTCGCCCACAACTTCATCGACTACGCGGTCCCGCTCGTGATCGGCGCCGTCGTGCTGGTCTTCGTCTGCCGGATGGTCAACAAGACGGCGTGGGGGCAGCTGTTCTTCGACCGGATCAAGCTCAAGCTCCCGGCCTTCGGCGACCTGATCCGAAAGTCGTCGATCGGCCGCACGACGCGCACGCTCGGCACCCTGATGCAGAGCGGCGTCCCGGTCCTGCAGGCGCTCGACATCGTGCGCGACACGGCGGGCAACGCGGTCATCGCCCGCGCCTACCAGAACATCCACGACGCCGTGAAGGAGGGCGACAACATGACGCCCTCCATGGAGGCCTCGGGGCAGTTCCCGCCGATGGTGGTCTCGATGGTGGACGTCGGCGAGGAGACCGGCGCTCTGCCGGACATGCTCAACCGCATCGCCAACACCTACGACAGCGAGGTGGACGACGCCGTGAACGCCATGACCTCGATCATCGAGCCGATCATGATCGTGTTCCTGGCCGTGATCGTCGGCACCATCGTCATCGCGATGTTCTCGCCGCTCACCCAGATCATCGGCCAGATGTCGGGCGGCTAGGACAATGCTGAATGCTGAATGCTGAATGCTGAATGCTGAATGCGAAAAGCGGAATGCAAAAAGCGGAATGCGGAGAGAACCTTTGAACCTTCGAACCTGAAATGAAAACAACGTCGAACAAGGGCTTCACGCTCATCGAAATGCTCGTCGTATGCCTGATCATCGTCCTGCTCGCCGGGATGGTGTTCCGGCTGACGTCCGCCGTCGCGAAGGCCAACGCCATTTCCCAGACGAAGGCGAGGCTGGAGATGGTCGCCAACGCCCTCGAGGAGTTCAAGGCGATCTACGGCAAGTATCCGCCCGTCGGGATGAAGAAACGGGGCGACAGCCCCTGGTGTCCGTTCTACTACGAATTTCCGGGCACGGAGGCGTTCGGCGGGGATACCGGGGAGGAGGAGGCCCGGAATCTCATCCGGGCGATGAAGGCGAAGGACGAGGAATGGGGCTACGAGGACCGAAAGTGGAATTCGGACGACAAGCGTGCCCGGAACAACTTCTTTACGTTCGGCGTCTGCTCGTTCTTCGTTCCTCGGGTGAACGGGACGGCATCCAGGGGTCCGAAGGCGTTCCGCACGATGTCCGAGTGCACGCAGTGGAACGTCTACAACGACGGCAACGCGATGAAGGACTCCCAGCGCGACCTCGACGCCGCGCGCCGCATCCTGCCGCATCTGGGGGCCCGGCTGTCCCCCGAGGGGGAGGTCGACGTTTCGCCCGACGGGTGCATCCTGGAGCTCAACTCGTGGCACACGCGGCTCTACCGGGGGCAGCTTGACGGCTCCATCCGGACGAACAATTCAGCGACGGTCTTCGACATGTGGGACAAAGACCTGTGCTACTGGTCCCTTCCTCCCTACGAGACGTTCAAGCTCTGGTCGTCCGGACCCAACGGATCGGACGAGAACGGCGAGGGCGACGACATCGTCTGGGGAACCTACTAGAACCGCATCCCTCCCATGAACATCCGACTCCCCCGTTCCGCCCGCCGCTCCGGATTCACGCTTCTGGAGCTTCTGACCGTCCTGGTCGTCATCGCCATCCTCGCCGGGATGCTCTTCCCCGTTCTGAACCGGACCCGGGTCCGGGCCCAGGAACTGGCCGCGAAGGAACTCTGCGTCCAGGTCTCCACCGCCTGGAGTTCGCTCGCGCTCCAGCAGGGTCGCATGCCCGCCGCCGCCCTGTTCGAGAAGGTCGGCGCCGACGTCGAGGCGAGCGGGGACGATCTCGTTCTCGAGATGTCGCCCGCCGCCGGCTGCGTTCTCAACTGGTGGGAGCTCAAGAGTCCCGTCCGCAAGGGCGATGTGACCTATTTCGAGCCGAAGCTGCAGGTGACGAACAAGAAAATCGAGGATTTCTCCGGCGCCGCCCTGGACGAAATCGAGCTCTGGCCGGCCGATTCGGTCTTCGAGCGGTCCTTCGTCCAGAAGTCCGTCGGCGTGTTCCCGCCCTGGGTCGAACGCGAGCTGGCGGAGGTCGTCAAGCCCGCCGGCGTCATCGATCAGGAAGAGATGGAGAAGAAGCTCAAGGACCTCCGAAAGCAATGGGGGGACTGGATCGTCCGCGTCATCATCGATGCGAACGGGGACGGCAGGCTCGACTGCTCGTCCGGCGTCGTTCCCGCGGACAGTCTGGGCGTCGACGAGGAGGGAAATCCCATCGAATGGCTTCCCGGCTCCGCCGCCGCCTGGACCCGATCGAAGGACGGCAAGCGCTTTCTCACGTCCTGGTAGGACGGCAAGACAACGAACGACGCCATGAAAACGAATCCATCCACCCTCCGCCGCGGCTTCACGCTGATCGAGCTGCTGATCGTCGTCGCCATCGTCGGCATTCTTGCGGGAATCGTCTCCTCCGCCATCGTGAAGGTCACGCGGACGGCGGCCAACAAGCGGAACGAGAACAACGCCCGCCGCCTCCAGGCGGCCATTTCGGAATACTGGCACGACATCGGCACACTGCCGGGCCTGCCGAAGAACAAGAGCGAGCTCAAGAAGATCCTCAAGCTCGTCAAGAACGTGAAGGAGAATCAGGAAACGGAGGAGAAGACGGTTTCCATCTCCTACCGGGCGGTCTTCGCCGCGAACAACAATTCGGTCGTGCAGGCCCTCCTCAATGCCACGCTGGACGACGGCAAGGTCAAGACGTTCCTCGACCTCCACGGCTTCCAGACGCCGGTCAAACAGGACGGGACGTGGCCCTGCACCGAGGTCGCCGACGCCTGGCTGGTCTACAACGGGGAGGCGGAGGACTCGGAAGGGAACAAAATTCCGAAGCGGAACGATCCCGTCCTCGCCTACTTCACGAAGCTCGTCCGCTGTCCGGAATGCGACCGGGTCCTCCTCCACCAGCCCGGCGCCGTGTGCAAGAAGGAGAAGATCTCGGTGGGCGGCGAGAAGGTCGAGGTCGGCTGCGGGCACGTCTTCACGAAGGACGAGCTGGAAGCCGGATTCACCGGCGCGATGCCCTACGTGATCGAGTTCGACATCGACAACAACATCATGCTCGTCCGGAGCGATCCGACCGAGGCCTACAAGCTGGTCAAGACATCCACTCCGTAGCGCCCGCGGCACGACTGGGAAAGGAAAACACGCATCCATGACCGAATCCAAGACTCTTCCGCGGCCCGTTCCGGCGCGCGCCTTCCGAGCGGGCTTCACGATGCTGGAGCTCGTCGCCGTGATCGGCGTCATCGCCATCATGTCGGCCATCGTCGTCGGCGGCTACGGCGGCATCCTGAAGGCCCTCGCCCGGGAGAACGGCTTCGACACGCTTCGCCGCGGCGTGAACCTCGCGCGCCAGCAGGCCTGCGTGGACGGCCAGGTCACCTGGATCTGGGTGACGGGGATCAACTCGTTCGTCCTGGTCCGCAAGGGCGGAAAGATTTCGGACGTCGGGGCGAACTCCCAGGGGTCGCGCGACTGGTACTACGGGACGAAGGGCGACCGGAAGCTCGAGAACGCGGGGAACGGGAAGGCCCGGTGGATCTACGACCGGTTCGCCGACCTGACGGAATACCAGATCTCCGTCCCCGACATTTCGGCGTCGGACGTCAAGGCGATGTTCGACGGAATGAAGGGATCCCTCGTCTTCGACATGAGCAAGGGCACCATCGCGAACATGATCGTCCCGCCGCAATACGACGGGGATCTGGACGCCTGGGTCTTCGGCGTGGACAAGACCCTCCTCGACAACGACGATTTCGCCCCGGGCGCCGAATACGGCTGGGTGACGCTGCCCGAACAGTCCCTCCCGAAGGGCTATGCGTTCGCGGAATCCTACACCGACGACGGGAAATACGATGCGGACAAGGCGCCTCGCGTCAAGTTCCTGCCCGACGGGACGACGTCGGGGGGGGAGTTCATCATCTTCGAGACGGACACCGGCAAGGGCAAGAAGCTCGAAGTCCGGCCGAACGGCAGTCTCGTCGGACCGACGGACGTCGAGGTGACCGAATGACCCGAAGGAGGCCGATTTCCATGCACCGCCCCACGTTTTTCTCGCTTTCCGCCGATCGCCGCGCGCTTCCGGGCCCCTCCGGAGGGTTCTCCCTCGTCGAGGTCGTCCTCGCGCTCCTCGTCGCGGCGACCGGCCTGCTCTCCATCTTCGGCACCATCCCCGGCTCCCTCCGGCAGAACCAGCTCTCCCGCAGCGACCTGGTCGAGTCCGGATTCGGCTCGACGGTCCTCCAGGCGCTCGGCGGAAACATCCGCATGATCGACGACCTCGAGATCTGGAACGACCCGAGGGAGTTCTGGAAGGCCGCCGCGAAGGGAACCGGGCTCCCGGACACGCTCGAGGACGACGGTTCCAACGTCAAGAGCGCCGCGAACGTCCGAAAGCGCTACAAGGAGGCCGTCCCGGAGGAATCCGGCACGAAGGAGACCGTGCTTCCTCCGTTCTCCACGATGACGACGTTCGTCGCCGAGAACTATCCCGACGACGCCTCCGACGCCGACATCTGGTTCGTCTGCGCGGAGCTCGACAAGAGGGAGCTCCTCGATCGCCCGGAACCGCCCGACGAGAAGATCTTCGTTCCCGCGCAGTATCTGATCCGCCTGGCGCGCATCCGGCGCCAGGCCCGCCGGATCACGGGCGTCCGCGCGCAGAGTCTCACGGAGGACCTCGATCTTCCGTTCGATTCGCTCGAGACCGTCCGGACGCCCGACACCGATTCGCGCGCGGGGGCCGGGGCGTCCGCCTGGATGCCCAACGTCTACGTGATCTCCGTCGTTTCGACGGACCGCGCCTGGCCGGATGTCTTCATCCGCGAGCCGGTCTACTCCCAGGAGTTCTCCTTCGTCCACCGCCCCTAGCGCGAAAGGCCCCTTCATGCCCTCCAACCGACAATCTCGCGAACCTTCGAGCCTTCGAACGGGCTTCACCCTCATCGAGGTCATGGTCGCCACCGCCGTGATGGCCATCATGGTCCTCATGATCGGCAGCATCTTCCAGCAGACGTCCTCCGCATGGGACGCCGGCTACGCCCGCGCCGAGGGCGGCATGGCCGTCCGAACCGTCGTGGGCTCCCTCACGCGCGACATCGCGACGGCCGTCGACGGCCGCCGGTTCGGCCTGTCGAAGCCGGTCGAGTGCTCCTCCGGCAGCTTGACGCTCGTCCGTCTCTCGGACGAGGCGGAAGGCGGATTTGAAAAGGTCACCTATTCCGTGGGCCGGAATTCGGCCAAGCGGAACAACAAGGAACTGATCACCATCGACCCCCAGAAGCCCTTCGATGCGGACTTTTCGCTCTATATGCCGGAATACGGGGCGGACGTCGACCCGGACCCCGAGGAAGAGATGGTTCCGATCCGTTCGTTCGAGACGGGCGCGTTCTCGAGCGGCTCCGGAAAGCCGCCCGTCGTCTGGACCGTCCCCTACGTGAAGGTTCGCTGCAACCTGACCCGCAAGGGATCGATCTCCGGTCTGTTCGTTCGCTCGCTGGGCCGCAATGGCGTCGGAAACGAAAAGAACGGCGACGACGACATCATCGTCCACTAGAGAGGCCCGTCGAACCATGCATCGCAACGCCATTTCCCGCCCGACCGGCTTCACGCTTCTGGAGCTCATGCTCGCCATCGCCGTCATCGGCATCCTGATGGGACTGCTCGGCGCGTCCGCCTATTCGGCGCGCCAGAAGGCCTACGCCTCCACCGCCACGGCCGAGACGCAGCAGATCGCCGCCGCGTTCAAGTCCTACTACCTCGCCCACAAGAAATGGCCCGGCGTCTGGGAGAAGGGGAAGACCTGGGAGAAGCTCGACCGGAACAACCTGGCGCCCCTTCTCGGCGGATCCGGCGGAGACGGCATCGTCTATCTCGACCTTCCCCTCTCCCGATTCGAGGGAAAGGGGTTCCGCGACCCCTGGGGAAACCCCTACGAGGTTCAGACCTCGCAGATCCTGGAGCCGCATGTCGGCGATACGTTCGAGGGGGCCGTCTCGTTCCCCAACCACATGCGCCACTACGCCGAGGACGGCGTGTTCGACAAGACCTCGGCCCGGTGGACGTGGGACGACTACTCACTCTAGGGAGACCTTTTCATGGAACGCAAGACCCTTTTCCGCCGCCGCCGCGGATCCGCGCTCGTCATGGTCCTCGGCATTCTCTCGATCCTGATGCTGCTGGCCATCACGTTCGGAACGTTCGTCCGGACCGAGCGAAGCGGCTCCACCAACCTCAAGAACGGCGCCGTCGCCCGCAACTCCCTCTATACGGCCGTCGGCCGCGTGATGGAGGCGATCGATCTCTCGTTCGACTCGCCGGACGGCGACTGGCCCGTCCCCATCTGGCCGAACCCCTGGCTTGCCTCCTCGAGCTTTACGGACGACGACCACATCCTCTCCACCAAGCGGGGATCCCTCGATCCGCACCTGGACGTCCCGGGTCTCACCGCTCAGGAGAGGAATAGTCTGGCGAAGACCGAGGACCAGAAGACGGCCCGGGTCCTCACGGCCGAGATCGCCCAGTATCTCTCCCCCGCGCAGCTCTCGCTCGTCCGCAACGCCAAATGCAAGTGGGCGCCTCTCAAGGGCGCGGTCACGGCCACGAAGCGGGGAACAAGCCGCGGCGGCGGCGCGCTGGGCAATGTCGGACGTCCGGAGGGCGACGACCTCATCGGCCGCTACGCGTTCGTCGTTCTCGATACGACGGGGCTGCCGGACATGAACGTCATCGGGCTTAACGACAGCGGCCCCGCCGGGCGCGATCCCGCCGACCCGACGACGTTCGTCCTTCCCTACTCCTCGGTCTCGGGCGCGGTCGAGGACCGCATCCACAAGGCCGAGAACAAGCCGCCCTTCGCGTTCAAGTCCTTCGTGAAGAACCTCGAAGACTTTGCGGACAACCGGATCTTCGCCTCGCTCGCCGACGCCCGCGCCGCGTGCGCGTCCGACACGTTCGACACCGGCCCGTTCAGCAAGGACGATCTCCTTCCGGCGGATCTCTTCGCCGGATTCTCCCCCTCCCTCCAGGAGCTCAATCCCGCGGGCCGGCCCAAGATCTTCTTCCCCGCCCAGGCGGATTTCGCGAAGTATTCCGACAAGGCGGTGAAGGCGTTCTTCGGCCGCGTCTTCGCCGCGATGGTCGCCGTCTTCGCCCGGTCGCGCGAGGCCGATCCCGACGCGGACGTCACCGCGACGTCCTACGAAAAGGACCAGATGAAGATCTTCCCCGGGACGGACTGCGAATACCAGCTCAACCGCTCCGCTCTCGCCGCCGTCGCGATCATGGACGGCGCCGACGGCGACAACACCCCCGGGAAATTCGACAACGATTCCGCTTCCGTCGATTACTGGAGAAGCAACGACTGCACCGGGCAGGACGTCTCGGCCCCGGACAAGGACCAAATCCCCGGCGGGCCGAAGGAGCGGGTCCTCGCGGGCGACTCGGCCAAGCTTGCGAATGTTCGCAAGGATCGGTCGGGCGACAGTCCCCACTACCTCAACTTCCCCTGCACGGAGTCGGCGTTTCTGGTGGATTCGGTGTGCGCGTGGGTCGAGTGGAGCAAACCGGAGGATCTCGACGATCCGGACGAGGGGGCCGAGGCCGAATACGAGGGAACGCTTCACGTCAAGGCCTGCGTGGTGTGCGCGAATACGACGGACGAGAAGAGCGAGCATACGCCCCGGGTGAGGATGCAGTGGTTCGTCATGCCGGGCGAGCCGGCGGAGAACTTCTCCTCGAAGGCGGGCGACGAGAAGATCTGGGAGGACCAGCTGGAGTGGGACGAGAACGGCGACAAGATGATCGATTGGGACGAGCTCTTCGTGGACGGTCCGACGCGGAAGAATCCAGCCGACACGGGCTGGGTGAAGGACTCCCTGAGCGACGACAAGAACCGCAAGGACGCCACGATCGTCACCATCGAGGACGAGTATGAGTTCACGGTCAAGGCCCAGGCCGTGCCGAAGGTCGACGACGACGGCGAGCCCGTTGACTGGCTGTTCCTCCCGCCGACCCGGGCCGAATACGACCTCGACGACAAATACGGGGAATACGGCCCCGACGGGGAGCACCCATCATCGGGTCTGAGCCATCCGGAGGACGTCTTCATTCCCGTGGCGGTGAAGATCTTCGTCCAGGACGAGAAGAAGTCGACGGGCAACGGTTTCGTCCCCGTCCAGGAGGTTCCCGCGCCGGCCCTCGAGACGGATTCCGAGAAGGGCTGGTGGATCCGCGTGAATCCCTGCGTCTACCATGGTCCGGGCTCCGACTTCTCGGGTGCCGGCGATCCGTGGGGCGACCCCGCCGCCGGCGACGGCAACGCGGGCGGCTGGGCCATCTGCCTCGCCCCCCCGTTCGCCTACGACACGACAAGTCTGGGAGACGTCGAACGGAATACGTTGCAGAGCTTCTGGGTCAACGATCAGTGGAGCCGGTCCAGCAGCGGCGGCGGGAACTCCTGGGGCGGAGGCGGAACCGAGGCGCCCGACGAGGTTCTCGAGGAGCTGTTCTGGAACGGATCGGGGAAGAACAAGGGCAACGCGAACTTCTCGGAGAACTTCGTCGACGGAAACGCCGGCTGGGACGGGTCCGGCGCGACGACCCTCCGGGAGTCCTGGCTCGCCAGCTTCTCCGCCTATTCGAAATACGCCGCCGCCGCGGACAAGAAGACCGGGCCCTTCGGCAAGTGGCTCGACCGGAGCTCCCACAAATATATGCCCGACTTCCTCCACAAGGCCGGGAAGAACCGCGAGGTCTTCCACAAGGACCAGGACGAGGATTTCAGCATGAGCGAGCTCTATACGCGCATTCCCGCGAACGGCTGGAAGAGCGCCGCGGACCTCGGCAGCGCGATGTGCGGCCCCTACGAGACGCTCTCGCTCTTCAAGACGTGGCGGGCGGCCGGCGGAGTCGACTTCCACCCTGTCCTCGACTACTTCGCCTCGGAGTCCGACCGGTATCCCTCGACCAACGACGTCAACCGCTACGTCTCGAACGGACGCGGTGACTTCCGGCCCCAGATCGGCGACATGGACTGGAGCGGGCTTTCCGCGGAGGGCGCCGACCTGTTCTCCGCCGCGCACAACGGGCGCGTCAACCTCAACCTGCCCCGGCTCGTGAAGGTCTCCACCTCCTCGGGGCGCGGGGAGCGCTGCTCGCCCGTGCGCTACAATCCGTTCCCCGCCGCCATGGTCTTCAACGGCGCGAGCCCCTACTCGAACAGCGACGGGCAGGTCCGCTCAATCGGCGAGGAGGAGGCGTTCGCGCTCGCCTTCGACGTCTGCCGGATGCTGGAGAACGCGGGAACGGGCGACGAGAACCTGCGCGACGTGACCTGGGGCGAGTCGTTCCGGTTCTCCAGCGATAGCAGCTCCGTCCGCCGTCCGTTCGTCCGGAACGTGTCCTTCCTCGGCCAGGGATCGGCGACCGACAACCAGCTGCTCCACGATTTCCTCGTCTACCAGCTGGAGGGGTCCGGGACCAAGAACCGGTATCCGCAGAACGACGCGGATCGCGAGGGGCTTCTCCGCGCGACGGTGGACGGCTTCTGCACCCGCGGCCAGACGTTCCTCGCCATCATCCGCGCGGACGCCTACTCCCCCAAGTTCGGCGAGAACGAGTCGGCGGAGGACGGCTCCACGCTCGCGACGACGCACGCCCTCGTCGAGCTCTTCCGCGACCCCGTCCCCGTCCGTGCGGCGGACGGTTCTCTCCCGGTGGACGGCGACGGCCGTCCGATCATCTACCACAACTGGTACATCCGCTCGTTCCGGGTGTTCTAGCCCGACCCGATTCGCGTCTGGCCGACACCCTCTCGCGTCTGTCCGGCCCCCTCCCTGAGGGGGCTCCCGGCGAAGCCGGGTGGGGGAGTCTCCCGCCGACCCCGCGTCTGTCCGGCCCCCTCCCTGAGGGGGCTCCCGGCGAAGCCGGGTGGGGGAGTCTCCCTCCTGCGCGACCCCCTCAGGCTCGCTTCGTTCGCCAGCTCCCCCAGCGGGGGAGCCGAAGTTGCGTGGTTACTTCGTTGCTTCCGGCGCAGACAGGGTCAGGGATCCTCCTGGCACGAAATCGACGCGACGGGGTTCCGATTCTCCCGGAGCATAGACATCGATGCTCCGCGCGGGAAAGTCGGGATCGAGGGAGATTGTGGCCGTCCACCGCGTCTGCGTCCCGGTCGCGCCCGCCGTCCCGGCGGGCACGGCCGTCTCCCATTCGATGTCGACGTGCACGCCGCCCGGTGCGCGGAGGCCGGCGACGCTCCCGCGCGTCCACGCGCGCGGGAGCGCGGGCAATAGACGCAGGGAGGTCTCGTCCGCGCCGAGGAGCATCTCCTGCACCGCGGCGGCGAAGCCGTAGGCGGCGTCGAGCTGGATCGCCGGCTGCGTGCCGTGCAGCGCCTCGAGCGTGACGCCCATGCCCCGCCAGTCGTTATGGCGCGTGAAGAGGTTCGGCCCGGTGCAGCAGCGTAGCAGCATCTCGAGGCACCCGAGCGCGCGGTCGCCTTCGCCCAGCCGCGCCCACACGCACGCGAGGTGCGCGAGGCTCCACCCGGTCTGGTCGGCGAGGCCCGTCGCGAGCCGCGCCTCGGCCGCCCGGCGCGCGGCCTCGAAGAGCGCGGCGTCGCGGTGCGGCGCGATCTCGCGTCCGGGGAAGAGCGGATAGAGATGCGAGAGGTG
>Ga0247608_10007565_pt1 | contig 11112 bp, 12 predicted proteins | sample 176DNAGHGlowgp2_FD_193490 | JGI IMG/M metagenome (GOLD analysis project Ga0247608, IMG submission 193490) | Sheep rumen microbial communities from Palmerston North, Manawatu-Wanganui, New Zealand - 1766 DNA GHGlow gp2 | ecosystem: Host-associated > Mammals > Digestive system > Stomach > Rumen ... | reverse complement strand
AAACTGTCGCCAAACAATTTACTACATATCTTCATTTCAAAAGTATGCTATAATGAAGTACGCATTTTTATCAAAACTGATAAAAATAGCATAACAATAGAAATGAAGAAAAATTCTATACACTTATTCATTTTATAGTAAAAAGTTTGGCATGACCATTTTATCATATTTCCCTTACTAAATGCAATATAAAATCAAAAAATATAATAATTAAAATTCTATTTTTAATACTTCAATTTGATAATAAAAACAGTTATCAAACACACAAAAGCTGCCTGTTCAGCCCAAAGTTGGATTGAAAGAGATTTTTGAGTTGAATTATATGGTGTTTTGTAGGATAAAGGGTAAATTGCGATATAGGGCGAATATGAGCAAAATAGAGGTATATACCCTAAAAAAATCAGCCTAAAGTCTAAACTTCAAGCTGAATGTGTATTAAAGGGATTTTTGGTGTATAGCAGCAATAACTTTAATTCCTTACAAGAATTATTATACACTATCTTTTGAAAAAATACAAGCCTATATTTTTGAAAACTATGGTGTTATAATACTACTTGCGAAAATGAAAGATGTTAGTCCTCTTTTGTTTGGCTATCGGTAAACTTTATTTAGTCGGCGAGTAATAGATGAAGTTGGTATATGCCGATAGCCAGACTGAAAGAGAAATCAAGGTGTAAATATCCCCCCTATTTTCTATTGAGGTGTCACAGCCCCCAGACTATCCCCAGATACTAATAGCAAGTAAACACGCAGTACAAGCCCACAGAGAGCAAAAGAGAGGTATTTATAATGAATTATGCAGTTAAAGCCGAAACGAAACACAGAGTAATGAAGTTGACACAGGATTTAAGAGAAGCTATACAGTTTAATCATGCAGCTTATGTTGGTTATACCGCTGATAATTGTTTGTATGATGATCAGCCCGAAGAAGATTATTATGTGAAGTTGATTGATTATCGGTTGCAAGATATAGATATTACTATTGATTCCGACAGCCTAATACTAAATGAAACCCAAAGCCAACAGCCGATTGTCATTTATCCGCTATCTCAGATCAGCAATATCAATTATCTGTATCTCAAAAACACTTGTGATTTATGTTTTGTGTTTGCTGATTACTATTTGATTGATATGACATTTACTATCAGCAGCTAATAACAACAATAATACCCAGATACCAAACGCTTTACAATGCTTAGTGTATTGTAGAGCGTTATTTATTTTGTGCAAAGTGTATAAATCTAACGTCAAAACTTTTAATACCAAAAGCTAATAAAAACCGTTGCAAAATGCGTTTGAATATGATATATTTATAGTACCAAATCAAACGAACGTTACTTTTATACAGTGCTATTAAAGAAAGGGGATTAACATGACGGCAACACAAGGTAAGATTTACGGTTATTGCCGTATTTCCACACCAAAGCAAAACATTGAACGTCAAATCCGAAATATCAAAAGCTACTGCAAATTGACTTATGGTGATGAAGATAAGGCGTTAATCAAACAAGAGGTATTTACAGGGCGAAAGCTAAAAGATCGTAAAGCGTTTAATAAGCTGATGAAGAATGTTAAAGAGGGCGATACAATCATATTCGATTCTGTTAGCCGTATGAGCCGAAATGCACAAGAGGGTTTTAAAACCTATATCGAACTATTTAACCGAGGTGTTAATCTTGTTTTTCTCAAAGAGCGAACGATTGACACAAGCACATTTAAATCAGCAGTTGGCGATAACAAGTTAGATATACATATCGAAACAGGCGATACAGATACCGATGATTTTGTAAATGGTATCATGTCAGAAGTAGTCAAGTATATTTCTAAGTTAGCCGAGCGACAGATTGTAATTGCTTTTGAACAGGCTGAAAAAGAGGTTTTAGATTTATCACAGCGTACAAAAGAAGGACAGCAGACAGCACGAGCACACGGGAAGCAAATCGGTCAGCATGAAGGTGCAAAGCTGAATATCAAGAAAGAAAAGCCAGCTAAAGACATTATCCGAGAGCATAACAAGGATTTTGGCGGTACTCTTAACGATACCAAAACAATGACACTTGCTAAAATCAGCCGAAACACATTTTATAAATACAAAAAAGAGTTAGCAAATGAGTTAGCAGAAAGCGAGGTGTAAATCATGTCATGGCTATTAGTAGTTTTATCATTAATATTTTTATGTGGTCAAGCTATTAAAGAGGCAAGAAAACCCACAATACCAATTAGTTATTGGAGAAACAAAGAATTAATGAGAGCTGACAAAATGAATCCATATATATTGCCTAAACAAGTAATGAAAAACTTGGAAGAAGGTAAGTATTACCTAAGCGATGAGGAATATGAAAAGTATAAGCAAGAAGGACACGATATTTAAAAAAGTTTTGGCTAAAAACATAGCAAAAAATAAAGGTGACGAGTACGTAATACTCGCCACCTTTATTTTTAAATCGCTTAATATTAGTTGAGATATCGGTTGTGGTATCGGTTTCTTTTTTTCGATTATAAATTTTTTTATTCTATATTAGAATATTTATTATGTGCAAGGTAATATAGACGTTTATAATTATACACAGATTTGTATATTTTTAACCATCGGTTTAAATTCATTAATTTATCAAAAACATACAGAATAAGCGACTTTTTGTTATTTGTATCGGTTTGGTAATTTCGTAATAATAAATTATGGTAATATCAGATGTTTTTTATTTATAAAAGAGCTAAAAACAAACAGATAATATTAGTATAGAAATGTAAAAATTGATTTTTTAAATTATTTTTAATTTTCATTTACTTTTTTTAAATAAAAAAGATATAATAAAATAGAGAGTACTTAATAAATAATAAACATTTGATTGCTTTATTTTTTATATTAACTAATGAGATTATATATTAATATTTTCGGTAAAATAATAGGTTTTTATATATGTTAGGTCGCGTAGCGACTATTCTATCTCTATGTATATTTCTCTTTTATATTATGGCGTGTTAAGATTTGCACCATTTTGGTGTGAAAAAATTGAAGAAAATTTTTAGAGATGCACCAAAACGGTGCAAAAAATGACACGCCTGTAAAACTTTTTTCGATTTTCATTTGCTGAATTGAGATTAGAATTGTATAATAAAGTATAAGCTAAAATTCCCCCTCCTCCCCAGAGTAGCCCACAGAAAGACAGTAATTCCCACAAGATAGTATCAAGCGGTATCAGGTCAGAGATACCCCAACCCCTATATAAATAAGAAAGGACGGTCACGCTATGATTGATACTTTTGACGTAAGGAAAACGAAGATAAGCAAGAAGCAGATTATCCGAGATACTGCAAAATATCTTGGTGATTATACGGTAGCCAAAGTTGAACAAATCTACAATGCAATCCGAGATACTATCACAAATCACCTTGCAACAGCAAACGATGATAAAATGATTCTGCTTAATCTTGGTAACGGTATGAGCGTATCAAGTAAGATTAAATATGTAAACGGCGATTCCAGACTTTGGATGCACAGTAAAATTTCACGATATAAAAACAGAGCAGTAAATGATTTATGATGTTAAGAATTGAGATGATAATTTATGAATTGCAGAATAACACGCTCCCAGAAAGCGAGAGCAAACGAACGACAGAAATATTTATTGAATGTTATAGCCGAACAAAACCTATTAATCAGAAACGGTCAAACTGGTTATATGTGGGCATTAACAGTTGCACAGATGTATGATTGTGGATTGTTTACATTTGATGAAGCTATTGAATTAATTGGAGTTAGTCTTTTCTCCGATGTATTCTTAGCAAAAGTAAAAAATCTGTTTGCCGATATCGATAATGAAGATGATGATTTTGTATATGAATACAACACCAGTAATTTAAGAATTGGTATGGTGATAAAAACCCACGATGAGTTATGCAAACTATTAGAGGTTAGACCGAAAAAAGTCGGTAAATCCAAACAGTTACAAGAGCGTGATTTTCTTCGATATTTTGATTATGAAAAGCTCAGTTATGGACATGGATATTTAATCCTTGATATATATGAACGTGATGAAATAATACCTAAAAACGCTAACGCAAGAAATTCACTCTATAACAATCAATTAAAGGTGTTAATTCTTCTGCTTATCTCAACACAAAAAAAGAATGAAAGTGGCAACAGGATTCTTTATACTACATACCCCAGACTAAGAAAGCAAATGAAAATCATTAACCCGAAATTTGATAAAATACAGCTTGCAGATTTAATATCAGGACGAGATCAATATGCTACATGGTTGTCGGATAGTGAAGCTGAATATCAAGAAAAACTGTTCCGTTCTCAGACAGATGAAAAATATAAAAACTCTATTCGTAATAGTCTTAACAATTTGGAAGATGGTGATTTAATTCATTATGAAGCATACAATAAAATCTGCTATTACGATGATGATAATAACTGGGTTGAAAGACGAGCAACACCAGATGAAGAAATGTATATCCATAACCTAAAGCAAGAGATAGCCGAGCAGCTTGGTTATCCTCGTACATTGTATGCAAGACGATTTAAGCAATCAGAATTTGATAGGTTGTATTGTGAACGATATAATGCAGAACAGGGTTGGGAAATGATATATTATTGTTTAGAAGCCATGTCTAACGATAAAGCATTATCGACTCCGATAAAGAATTTTACAATATTTAAGGACTGGGATTTTTCTGTCTTTGATTTGTCAGATGAATTGAAAGATAAACTTAGACTTGAATACAATGGTAACTTAGTACAAGCCCTACATAAACAGATCAGTAAATCTACTGATTTTGAAAAGAACAAACTATTAAACTGGTGTAAAACTCAGTCAGAAAAGTTTAGAGATTATGATGATAATGAATTGCTTGAAAATATAATCCCACAATTTAGCAAGATGAAACATTACACCAGTGAATGTAACAGTTATAGGGATTATCTTGTTGACAGTATGGTTAAACTAACTGATATAGATTTTACCGACAAATCTGTCACTTAGTTTTCTATCATTGTATTGTGAACGACAAAGTTGTCACCTAATTTTCTATCATATATAAATGTTAATAGCGAATTTTAGGTGACAACTTTGTATTTAGATAGAATAAAGTAATGAATATAACCGCTTACAGTGGATTCTATGCGGAGCAAGAGTTATCATATATAGTAGCAAGATTCTTCTCCCACTATAGTAAACTTCTTCTCCGCATAGAGCCAAACGGCGAAAGCCGTTTGCATTATCCATTAATGATATTAATGAGGTGAATGGTATGGATTGGAGTAGTTATTATAGAAATAAAGCTAATCAAAATAGACTAACTGCTAAAGATGTTAAGCAGTACATATATGAAAATGGTTTAATTGGTGATGTGCTTGAAAAAATTGGTTGCAAACACATAAAAAGAGTTGAACGATATGGTGATGATAGTTATTATCAATGTGCTAATGTGGACGGTACTAAAACGACTGCGATTCAAGTTTATTGTACCCCTTATATTAATGTAACTGATTATACAAGAAGTATCGGTAGTAATCCTGATTTGATTGGATTGATTCAGTATAACAAGAAGCTAAAGTTTTATGACGCATTTCGTTATTTGTGCAAGATATTAGGTATTGAAGGCAAAACAAAAGATGAATTGTTGAAGCCTAAGAAAAATATTGATACTTATATTGATGATTATTATGACGATGATACCGATTATGAAGATGAAGAAATCTGCAAAGCCGAAAAAGAAAAAAATTATCAATCACAGTTAGCAAAAGATATTTCATGGTATAACAGTTGTGTTCCATATTTACATGAAAGTTGGTATAGAGAGGGTATTATGCCTTGGATGAGAGATAAGTTTGGTATCAAATACTCTTATAAAAAACACAGGGTTGTATTCCCGATAAGGCATTATCTTACTGGGGATATTATCGCTATCTCGGGGCGAACAACAATAGATTGTGCAGAAGAATTAGGAATACCAAAGTATAAAACTACAGCCCATTACAGCAAGGCACAAAATGTTTTTGGATTGTATGAAAACTATGAAAGTATAATCAGATCAGGATTTGCAACGATTTTTGAAGCTGAGAAATCTGTATTTAAGCGTGATACAGTTGGTAAAGCTACAGGTGATTTTACTGCGGTTGCTATACAAGGGCATTTTCTGAGTGATGAACAAGCTAAGATACTATGTGATTTGAATCTGAATGAATACATAGTTGCTATGGATAAAGATGTATCACTTGAAGATGTAGAGTATATTTGTTCCAAACTATATGTTTATGGAGCAAAGAAAGTATCATATATATTTGATTCCGATGATATGCTTAATGAAAAGGATTCCCCTGCTGATAAAGGGTATAAAGCATATAAACAGCTATTCGATAATAGAGTGTACTGCGATTATGACAAGATAGAAGTTAAAGCTAAGAAATTTGATTTTTAACTTCCGCTACGGACACAAGAATAAAAAAGAAAGGATTACGCCTATAAGATATTAAATTTTTATGATGTAATAACGGTGAATACTATGAACGATGATATTTTTAATGATAATGTGACGAATAATAACCGACTTCCAAGAATGAGGTCGCTACCAAAAGCATACGCAGAGTTAAAAGCATTAGACCCCGATACAAGTTTATCAATGCGAGGGTTAAGAGATTTAGTTAGTAGCGGTCAGATTCCTACTATAACAATAAAAAACAGAGTTTTGATAAATCTTGACTTGCTTATTCAATGGTTATATAATAATTGCACTACTTGTGCTTGATTATCTATGAAAAGAGGTCAAGCATTATGACAATACAAGAAAGAGTATCTAAAAAAGGTGTTGTTTCATACTTGATAAGGGTAAGCCTTGGATATAAAGGCGGTCAGCAAATTATAAAATCTATGACTTATAAACCCGATAAAGATATGACAGCAAAGAAAATTGCAAAAGAGGTAAATAGGCAAGCGGTTTTGTTTGAAGAAAAAGCCAAACAAAACTATAAAGCACAATTAGAGCGTGAAGCCGATCAGCAAGAGCAAGAAGAAAATGAAATTGCTTATGCTAAAAAGCATTACACTTTTAAGATGTTAGCCGAAGAATGGTTAATACTTCAAGAGAATAGTAGACACTTGAAGCCGAGCAGCTTATTGAGAATGAAAGATTGCCGAGAGCGTACATATAATGCTTTTGGTAATGTGTTGATTGTTAATGTATCACATAAGAGGGTACAAAACTTTATTACTTCTCTTGGTAAAGTAGGAGCGAACAAAAAGACAGGTCAAGGGTTATCCCAGAAAACACAGAAACATTATTTAACTTTTGTTAGTGATGTTATGATATACGCTTTAAACTGCGGTTATATCAGCATTAACCCTTGCAAGGGTATTACTTTTACTAAGAATGATAAAGATAATAGAGAAAAAGACTTTTATTCTCTTAATGAAGCTAAAGCGGTTTTATCTGTTATCAATGAGAAAGCACCCACAGATTATAAACTATTCTTCAATCTGTTAGCTAACAATGGTATGCGTAGAGGTGAAGCGTTAGGGCTTGAATATAAAGATATTGACTTTGCTAATTCTGTTTTATCTATAGAGCGTACAAGCAATTATAGAAGCGGTTACGGTGTTTATGTTGATACCCCTAAAACAGATAGCGGTTATAGATCACTTTATATTCCCCCGATTATCATTGAGTTAATCAAGCAGTTACGAGCAGAACAGCAGAAACAAGCTAAAAGACTTGGTGATTTATGGGTTAATACTGATAGACTATTTGTAACATGGTGCGGTAAACCCATGCACCCTAACACCCCTTATACATGGTTAAAGCGTTTTTGTGAACAAGAAAACGTATCATTTAAGGGATTGCACAGCTTTAGACACTTTTTTATTAGCTATTCTATAGCAAATGGTGTTGATGAAAAAGAAGTGTCTGTAACAGCAGGACACAAAACAACACAATCTACTGCAAGATACAGACACACAACAGAAAAGCTAAATAAAAACGCTGTAAACTGCATAGCAAATCTACTTGAAACAGCATAGAAAAATCAAGAAATAAAGAACACAATAAAGAACACAGGCACGTTTGAGAAAAAAGAAATCCCGAAAACCACTGCTTAAGTAGCTTCCGAGATTCTAAGGGTTGGTGCGAGTGACGGGACTTGAATTGTAAAAACTGTATTGCATACTGTTTCACGCTATAGCATTATAGCGATTTCAAGCCGTTTTATTGTTACTTCATTTCGTTTCATTACACTATGTTTCAAGTTGGTAAAGAACAAACAAAGAACACAAACATCACAAATCAAGCACAAGTAGCATCACAGCACGAACACCTAACACAATGCATTTAATTAAACAACTTGCTGCCCTATTAGAACATAAGCTATTGAATTAGTTGCATTATATCATACAAAAATTTTGCATTCAATATAATTTCATATTACTACGGATTTTCCTGTTTTAGTTTATCATTTTTACGGTATTGTCTTTCTTCTGTGATTCGTCCAAGTAGATTAAAACATTCTATACATCGTTTGTACATCACTTTGCAGTATGGCAAAACCGCCCTCAAAACGAGAGCGGTTTCTAGTTTTTTAATCTATCAAGTATACTGTAAAATCCTTTGTTTCACCTTCAACAACACAATGTAAAACGTCTTCTTCCCAAAAGGGCAGGATAGAATCCTTCAGATAATGAATAAATCTATTTTTTTCTACAGGATATCCAGATAATAGTTTATCATAATACTTAACAACTAATATATGCTTATTATATGGTATCCAATCAAGATCTGTCATCAGGTCGTCGAATGCTGCCCAGTTTTTACCCCATGTACCGTTTGATGTATGCAGATAATATGCTTTTTCCATAGCTTCGAAAAGCTCATAAACCGTCTTTATTTGTGACCCATCTATCTCCACTAAAAAAACTGAAGATAAATCTGTTTTTTCTTTTATATTATCGTATTCATTTTCAGTAATATTAATTATTTGATTTTTCACTTTTATTCCTCCACTTCAATGAATGTATTATAATGATCTGGTGTATAATACACTCTGCCATTATCACCTCTGACAAAGCGTTCACTATCTCTAGGCTGACCTGAAATTTTATTATTCACATCAAATTCTCTATAAGATATGGTTTTTCCATCTGAGTCTAATTGAGGTAGTTTAGCAGGATCATTGTTATAATATCTTCCCGCTCTTGTTCCTCTGCTTTGCCCATTAAAGTTGCCTTTCCAACCAACATTGTCGTAGCCATAATATGCTCTTTGAACATTACTCGGTAAGTCGCTTAAACTAGTTGAAGAAATCGTGGGTGTTGTAACACCGCCCATCCCTTCTTCAATATAGTCATCAAAAATATACGTTTTATGAATCTCATATCCTTTTGAGCGGTTATTGGTCTTACTATAATTAACTTCAATTACGTTGCCTTTCATTTCATTAAAAGGCTTACCGTAACAAATTATAGCACTTGGCTGAATTTTACGCAACAACTCATTATAACCCTGCATAAAAAGCTCTTTTTCTTTTCGTACACCTAAAGTAGATACAGCTACAATACTGCCTTTTTCTATTCCATCAAAGCAAAACCAAAATGTGTCAGATTCGCCCCACGACAGAGAAGGTATAACTTTTATTCCGTTTCTTTGTAAGTATGCTCCGCACCATCTGTTTTTGAAGGTGTTAAAGATTTTTAAGCTCATTGGCATTTCTTTATATAAACTAAATTGTGGCGATAATACAGCTTTGTATTTTGATAATCTCTCAATTCTTGGCTGAGGATTACTCCAAAGGCTTTCAAACTTATAATCGTCTAAAAAGAAATGAACAATACTATCAAAATCGTTTGTCGATAGCTTATCATAGCCAATTAAAGAAAGGTCTTTTAAACTAACGCTTTCTTTTTTAATTAATGGGACTTCAAAAATTCCCTTTCCTTTGAAATCGTTTCTAAGGAATAAACTGTTATTTTTTTCGGTCATAAAAAACCTCCTTTCACTTATAGTCGCAAAAGGAGTAAAAATTGCATAGTTTTATGCAATTTATGAAAAATTTTATCGTTTTTTATTCTATATAGAATATTAATATAAATTTCATGTTACAAATTGTTTCAGTTTATATCACAATTATAAAATAAAAAGCCGTTTTTAAAATTTATACGTTTCGTTTTATTACAGTTTGTTTTATATCATTTCATATTTTTATTAGCATGGAATGAACAAATCTAACACTAAGCACCAGTAGCACCCCATAAAATGCAATACCATAAAGTGAATACCGTATAATTATTATGTGATATTGAATTGATTGTATTGTAACACGGATTTTTGATGGATTTAAGATGATTCTATAAGTAGCGGACAGATCATACCGCTACGGCTTTAATTGTTTTAGTTTATCTCTTTTACGGTGCTGTCTTTCTTCCGCAATACGCCCCAGAAGGTTAAAACGAGCTACACAGCGTTTATACTTTCCACACTCTTCACAAATATCTTTACTAGAAAAGAAAATAACATGATGAGCTTTAAGATTTAATTCCATTATTTTATTCAAACAATCTAAACAAAACTCAGCCATGTTTATTCCTCCTGATTTGAAAATGCAATATTACGATTAAGATAGTATTGTGAAGTGTTTTTTATCATGTTTTTTAATATTTCTCTATCATGTATTGGTATGTTAAATCACCATTGGTCATATGTTTTTTCACCTTGTTTGTTTTTCCAATCATTGTAGTATTTTACTGCATCATGTTCTTCTTTAGTCATAGGATCTCCGCTATAATATTTTTCCAAACCACTTTTTAGAGTTTCTTTATCATCGTCGTTACTCTTTTCACAAGAACCTATTGATACCAATAATACTATTATTACAATAATAATTCCTATAATGCCAATACCGCCAGATTTTTTTCCATTCATAATTTTATCCTCCTTGATAAAATAAAAAAGCGCACAATCCGAAGATCATGCGCCAAAAAACACGATACTTCAAACTGTCGCCAAACAATTTACTACATATCTTCATTTCAAAAGTATGCTATAATGAAGTACGCATTTTTATCAAAACTGATAAAAATAGCATAACAATAGAAATGAAGAAAAATTCTATACACTTAT
>Ga0247608_10007564_pt1 | contig 11114 bp, 10 predicted proteins | sample 176DNAGHGlowgp2_FD_193490 | JGI IMG/M metagenome (GOLD analysis project Ga0247608, IMG submission 193490) | Sheep rumen microbial communities from Palmerston North, Manawatu-Wanganui, New Zealand - 1766 DNA GHGlow gp2 | ecosystem: Host-associated > Mammals > Digestive system > Stomach > Rumen ... | reverse complement strand
CTTCCTTTACCTACATATAAGGTCATCATATCTTCACCCCAAATACCTTGTAATTGATATGATCTTACATTAGGAGGAATTGAATTTGTATATCCTATGAAATACCAACTTCTTAAAATCCATCTTAGTTGGTCTTCAGCGAATAATTGGTCTCTTTCTAAATCTTTAGAAACTGCGTAGTAAACAAGTTTCAAACCATATTTACCATACGCATCTTCTGTAGCAATATCTTGTTCAGCGGCATCTTGGTCAGATACTAAACCTTGCGCATCAGAATAACAATCGTCATGATAACCTGACAATGTTGAACATAACCAAGGATATGATGATATTTTTGTATCTGCCATTATTCTAACCTCAAAACCCCATTGTTATTCCAAGCAATATTCATAATTCCATTTTTAGCATCATGGAATCTATCAAATGGAATAAATGCAACTGGTATATTTCTTGTTGCACGTTTATCATTTGGTGTTGCATCTTTATGATGAATTACCAATAAGATGCCATAACCACACATGTGATGCTTCTGAATTGGATCATTAGGTTTATCTGGATTTACTTTGTTTACTTCAGATGTTGCTGAAATAGCATTATCACCACCTACTACCTTAATAACATTTTCAGTCAAAGGAGTAGTCTTTATATTATACATATCGTATTCTTCTTGTGAAAATGCAGAAGTAAATCCATAATTCAAATCCCAATAATTTGAATTAAAGTATTCACCAACTCCATATTGTATATTTTTCTGTGCATCTTCTGGTGTTATACCATATTGAGAGTATTCATAATCTCTTTTCACATAACATCTAGATGGACATTGTTTAGAGAAGATTACAGCTGAAGCAGGCATTTCTTCCATTTCTTCATAGCATGCATCAGACTCCATACCAGTTTGATTATTAATACTTTCAATAGATGGATTTACCATTGAACCAATTTTAAATAGGTTATATGTTGTGACAATTGTGTCCCAACTTCTTCTATCATTAAAATCATCTAATTCGGCTAATTGTTTATCTTCAAGACGTGGAGTAAGATATACATCGAATGGTCTATTCCAATCGATGCATCTTGCACCTAACATAAACTTGAATTTCTTAAAGACATATTTCTTTAAATCAGTCATTACTTAATCTCCAAGATACAACCCTTAGTTTGATTTCCGAATTTACCTTCTGGTAATTGCATAGACCAAGTACTTAGACCATCACAGTCACCTACACTTGTATCTATATACATTACATTATTACCATCTTCATCATAAACATATAGACCATCAAATGAATCACCTGACAATGCTGATGTATAACATATACCATTATTTTCAATGATTTCTTTTCTAATTTGTTCAGGTGACTTTGTTATACCTAAGTGAATGATGTTATTGTTATAAACAAACTTTTCACCAGATACTCCCTTAATTGGGTCTGCAATCCAATAACCAACCTTACCATCATTAGACAATGCAAAGTTTACATCATATTTCAATTCACCTAATTTCTTCAAATTACCATCTTTACCATAACTTGCAGAAGTTGCTGAATATGTATATGTAAAGAATTGATCTATTTCATCATGTGTCTTAAAATAATCTCTTGCATAATTTGGCATCTTTGCATTTGACAAATCAGGTCCAGTTGTTGGACATACTGACCAATCACTCTGATATGAAATGTATACATCATTCATGACATTCTTACCTGAATGATTATAATCAATTGCTAATGAAGAACCAAAATATGAATATGTTGATTCATGCTTAGATGTTGCATATTTATAAGTAGCATAGCTATAAGATTTCTTACCATTAGAATTATATACGTGTCTATGATCTTGTGTTAATGATATATCTCTACAAATAGAAGCTGGATAATGAACAGTTGACAAAGCATTTTGTGATCTTCTATAACCAGCACCTTGAATTATGTTAGCAGGGTTATTAGGATCGATATAACCATAATAATTCTGTTTAACATTAATTCCTCTAAATAGGTTCTGTGCTAAGAATGGAAGACCACCTTCATTCTTTGCATTTGCAATATTCAAACCTGGCATCCAACCATACTTATATGCGTATGTATCTGTATTACCTGCATTTGAGTCAACCATCATGTTCTTTACAGGAGTATCAACATTCAAATCTAATGTATACAAACCTAAGTTATAATCGTTATACATTAAACCTAAGTCATTTGAATATGCACCATAATATGCATAACCATGGACTTCTTGTGGTGCAGTATCAGGATCTGTAGCAGTTGAATCTGGCTGATCACCCTTCCAAGTATTGATATAACTATTGATACCTGGGAACATGTTATATGTTGGCTTAATTTCTGCAACAATTGGAGAACCAATTCCAAATGGACATGTAGCATTACCACCATTCAATTGAATTGGTCCATAGAAATCTCTCTTCTTATAGAATGCAGAGTTAACTGTAGTGTCAACTTTATCCCAAGGTTTTTGTGCAGCAGTTTCTTCTTCATAATGAACATTTACATTACTACATACAATTGGACATGGTGCATCATCACCAATATTAGATGTGTTAAATTCACAAATTGCAGCAAGACCACCAAATCTATCTAAGAATGCATAGTTCTTAGAACTTACATCATTCCATATATAATCAGCTGCAGATTTTGCAGAATTTCCACTTACAATTAAACCTTCTGAAATATGATTATCTAAGAATGCAGAAGTATTATAAATTTCTGTGACTTGTGGAGCAATAGACAATGAACCAATCAAACCACCAACATTATAGATTGATTGTAATTCTGTTCTAAAAGATTCACCTATAGCACCAACTTTTACATCTAATTTATATTGAGGTTTAAACATTGAAGAGAATGGATCTCTAGCATCATCTGTTAATTCAAAGATACTTGTAAATGCACAGTTTCCAATGAAATTACGACGTCTTGCTTGTATTGCATGATTAGTTCCATAATTAGAACCCCAATCATAAGTTTCAAATACAGTATTAGCTTTATTATCATCTATATTTGGAAATTGTGTATTAATATCAGAACGAGAATAATTTGGACCTAATACACCAATTGCTTTAATAGTAAATTCATAATCACTAATTGTAATTACAGTCTTAGTAGCTCCATCTATTCTAGGTGTAATATGACTATATCTATTCTTAACATGAATACCTTTCATCTTAACTACACCTAAAGGCATACCTTCAATATATTCAGTTTCATTATTGATATATTTTTGAATATCATTATTCTTACCATCTTGTGTAAATGGTGCTAAATAAATTTCATCAATAATTACAGTTGGAACTGAAATATGTGCAGCAGAAGTAAAGTCTACTGAATTCTTATAGAAGATTTCATTGAATGATGCATTCTGATCAAATTCAATACCACATGTAAAATTACCATTTGGTGCATTTAATCTTTCAATCTTTGTATTGTAAATTACATTAGTTGTAGAATTCCATGAAGTATCTGTATAAGTAGCATTATTAGGAAGTGGGTGATTGAACTTAGAATCCTTCTGAGTTCTTAATAGATATGAACCATCTGCATTATAGAAATCTGGATATACTTCATCTACAATGTAATTTTCATGAGACTTATTACCACTCTGAATCCAATCCTGATTAGGAACTACTGTATAACCACAACCCAATTTGAATTGTGCATTTTTAACAACATAACAGTTAGTATCAGGATCATACTTGAAATCTGTATATACAAGTGCATCTGTATTTGGAATTAGTGGGTACCATACAGCAGAAACACCACTTGCAAAATCATAAGCAGGTTTATTAGCATCACCAGTAAACTTATATTGGTCATAGAATGTTTTGTGAATTCTATTACCTGTATAAATCTTTGATTTACCACCATTTGTTATAGCTTCTGAGAATGTATATCCTTCACCAGAAGTAAATGAACCAGTTGCCATTGCATCATTATAAATGTTTAATGCAGAGTTTCCAGCTACTACATTATAATCATCAGAAGCTGGTACAGCAGAAGAACTATCAAATGTATATGTAGCAGTTTTTATAGTTGAACTTTCTGCAGACAAACCATTAAACTGCAACATTAAACCTTGAACTTTCTTATGCCATGGACATTGACATACACCTAGTGGGTCATGATATAAGTTAACATGTGAGTCTTCATCCCATGTAAATACATCTGCATTACTCTTCATATTATCTGCTGAAATTGCTGCAGCAGAATTTGCTTGAGTATATTCATTTGATGTTAAAGCTCTATTTGCAATATCATCACTATCTTGATGATAAACGTTTTTAAATGTTTGCAAGTCATTTCTAAAATCAATCAATGGTGAATATTCAGATATGTTAGCGGCAGCAGATACCATGAAAATATCACGTGAACATTTATCATCATCGTTTGGTGAAATATAAGCATTACATCCTACAATTTTACCACCAGCAGATTTACCTACTAGACCACCACAGAAACCTACGAATGTTCCTTCAAATACAGCTTTAGCTTTTGATTCACAACTTTCAATAGTACCCTTATTCCATCCACAGAATGGAGAAACATAATAAGCTGCACGTGCAAATTGGTGCATCTTAAGTGGTCTATTTACCCAGTTGTTTGTAATAGCATGACAATTCTGGTGAGTTTTTAATAGAGATGGATTGTTTTTATCATAATGGTCAATAGAATTAAAACCTAATTTTGCATCTCTAATAGAAGTATAACCTAATGACTGTGCAGTATTCTTTAAATTATCATGGTCAAAATAGAACTGATTACCATAACCTTTGTCATCAGCTGGTAAACCATCTTTATAATCTATATTATCACCATATAATAAAGTACCATTCCAATCTGTATTCTTATCATTTACATCATCTAGCCAGAAACCAGGTTTACTAAATTCTTTACCTGATACAACAGCTGGACAACCTTCGTTGAAATAACCAACATAAGGAATGATATTACCTGGTGAGTTAATACAGAAATAGTTAGGATAGAATTCATTATCTTTACTATCTGTGACAGGAACATTTACATTTTCAGTCTTATTCTGAACTGTATAAACTTGTGGAACGAAACCTTTAAATGTGACTGTTGGTATAAAATTCTGTTGATCTTTACTTAATGATGAGAAACGTGAATGCTGTATTAGACCTCTGTTTATACCACAAATACCACCGAAACAAATATCGGTACCGACATTCTTAATATGTGCTAAGTTAATTTTCTTTTGACATACAACTTCTGTATTACCAAAGATATTGATATTATTAATTACACCATAGTGACCTAAGTGTCCAACTATACCGTTAACATCCTTGTTAACAATAAATCTGATATTTTGGAATACATAACCATTACCAAATAATAGACCTTCAAATGGTCTATCTGGATAACGACCAATACAGAAGTTAATTTCTGTCTTACCTTCTTTTTCACCAATATCATCACCTAAAACAATATTGATATGATTGTTGAAGTTATCACCTCTTTCACCATCATCATTATCACCGTTAACACGGTTAGCACACCATTTTAATTCTTCTTTTGTCTTAACGTAATAGAAACCACCTCTTCCACCAAAATAACTATCTGCTTGTCCAACAGTAAAGAAGAAATTCCATAAGTTCAATTCTTTTGGATTTGCTTTTGCGAATTCAGCAAAATTTTCTGGTGTGATATATGCAGGTTTATTTGAATACTTTGCTTCAACTAATTTTGAATATGCATATTCAACTTGGTATAAATCAGAAACCATTTTATTATAACCACCCTTGTCTTCTAAGAATGATTCAATAGATTTCTTAGTCTTAAACTGTTCAGGCTTGATATTCTCACCGTTAAGCTTATCGATAAAATCTTTCTTAACAGGAGTGAAGGTCCATTTAGCACCTTCATTCTTTACTTCACCATTTAAGTATCTCTTTTTAAATTCGTTAAAAATAAATGAACTCATATTACCACTTTACTGCATAATCAGGTTTCTTTTCTTCTTCGATTTCTACAGCTACATCTTCAGTTGTCAATGACATACTTAATTCATCTTCTGTAGTCTTATCCATCTGTGGATTTAAGGTTTTATCCAATGATGTTTCATATAATGTTTGAATATCACCAGATGGCATTTCATCATTTGTATTTATATTGTCATTAATCTTCAACCAATGTTGAGCACATGTTTTATTCAATCCATCACCAAAGAATTCCTTACAAATATCATTTAAGAAATTTACTGGAGCTGTATCAAATCCATTACCATGATCACCATATAACCAAACAACTCCACCATAAACTAACATGGTAGCTAAAGCCAATTCACCAGTTGCAGTTCTAAATACTCCTGGATTTCCAGTTGACATACCTTGTCTAACTGCTGCTCTATCCTTTGCTGTATTAAAGCTAGAACGGTCTAGTATAGTATCACTTTCATTAGTATAATATGCATAATAAGGTTTACCAAGTCTTCTACATTGGAAACTTGTTTTGTCATAGATAGAATAATTTTTGTTTGTTTCTAAGATAAGTGCATGCAAAATTGATACAGGTGATTGATACCAACTTTGACCTCTATATAAACCTCTTAAACTAGCATTTGGGTCATAAGAGAAAGACCAACCAGGATTTCCATTATATTTTGTACAAAGGTCTTGTGCTATATTATAATTATAAACACCTCTATGTTTTACAATCTTACCATTTAATGCGGCTTTATATCCAATGATTTGATTTTGAAGTACTGCTACTTCCTTATATCCTGAGTCAATAATAAATGAATTTATAGGAACAAATGCATCAATACCATTCCATACACAAAGTTGTAATGCTGTCTCACCTACATCTTTAAGATATGATCTTTCTGGATGTGTGACCCAACCACCATTTTCAAATACAATTGAATCATTATAACCAGAATCAGTTGCATTCTTTTGTGCATTAAATGAACAGTTTGAAGCATCAGCAGACTGTTTAATAGGTAATGCTTCAGCCGCTTTAATTGAATCATCAAAAGTCATTGTCTTAATTTTATTATAAACATCGTTTTTATGTTTATCTATAAATTCTTGATTTATTGTTTTTGATGCATCTCCATATTCACCATCTGATTTTGTAAAAGTCCATGTAAATACTGTTGTAATACCATTTACTTTTATTGTGACTGTCCACAAAACACCACTTAAAGTTAATGGACATCCAGCCCATACTCTATATGTACACCAATTCTTTAACTCTTCAACCCAGAAATACTTAGACTTTTCAGGATTTGTTGTTTCATCTGAACCAATCTTTAAATATCCTTTACCTTCTTTAGTTGCATTGGATTCAGTATTATTCTTCCAATTATAAGGTTCTACATATTCACCATTAGCAATCTTTTCTGCTAATGTTTCTTGAGCTTCAGTAATTGCATCTGAATTATAAGATACATTATCAACACCAAAGTTAACAATTTCTTTTTTGTTTATAATTCGCTGGACTGCATGATCACCTTGTATACCAGCTTTTACAGTTTTAAAATATCCTATCATACTTTATTTATAAACAAAAAGTGGCCTCATCGGCCACTTCATAAATTCATCTCTTACCAAATTTACGCTATTTCAAAGAATCCTAATGGAGATTCCAATCTTATCTGTTCTCTACAATCATCCCATTCTTCTTTATAAGATGAATACAAAGAATCAGCATTCAAAGAACCACCGCCTGCAATTGATAAAGTATACTTACGCAATGCATTAGTCCATATCATACCTGCTCTTGCAACTACCATACGTCTAAAGATTACATCATTAAATAACTTACTTGACTTCTGTCTCTTATATACTTCCATCAATCCTCTTACAGGATGGTCAGGTTGAGGCCATACAGATAATTCCTTTTCTTTCTCATTATATCTTACGGTATATGATTCACCGAAATCCATCTTAGCCTGTTCCAACCATACAAGTGCAGCATTCCAATGACCTAGAACATCTCCAAATCCACCAGCATTACTATAACAAGAACCTGTAAAGGAACTGCCCATACTCATTACTGTATTATACAAAGCATTGTGTGGTAGAGTAAATAAATCATTGATTGTTCCCATCCAATCTGAAACTTGGAAATCTACAATAGACTCTAATTCATCACAAATCTTATAATGTGATTTTCCTGGTACTAAGTCCATAACAAGATAATCTCTATAATTACCTTCTCTGAAATAATACTTCCACATGTATTTAACTGTATCAGCAATAATGAAATTCAATTGCTGATCTGAAATTTCAATACAAATTACTGGAGCACCTAACATCATCTTAATGTAGTTTCTCATTTGAGCTACATTCTGAATATTCATCGCATCCATAAACTCATCCCTAACAGGAGGTTTAAATGGAGGATGTGGAGGTGCAGGTGGATGAGGTGGAATTATATCAGGTTTTGGTCCTGTTCCTGGCCATGGTCCATCTGCTGGAGGGAATGGTCCTCTTATTTCATTTCCTGGAAGCATACCATCCATTGGAGGATGCATTGGAAACATTCCACCTGGAGGTGGAGGAGGTTTTGGAAATGGTCCTTTCTTAGTAATTTCTTGTGTTATATTAGCCATATACTATTTATAACACAAAATAAAAAAGATGGTATTAACCATCTTTATTTCTTTTTCTTAGGAGCTCTCTTCCTTTCTGTTGTAATTTTCTTTTGCAACTTCTCATTAGCCTCTTCCATACTCATTGTTTCTAAGGCTGATTTCTGTATAATTGCTTTAGGCTTATTCTTCTCAATATATTCTTTATCCTCATCATATTCTTGTGGAGTTTCAAATTTTCTCCAATAAGATACTCTGTAGATATTACCAATCTGTTGAGACATTGCTAAGAAATTCTTTTTACATTTCTCCTTAAATGCTTGTGCTTCCTTTTCTGTAGCAAACTCTCTATAAGTCGTATCCTCACGAGGGAATGCTAACCACTTTGGAGCATATTTGCTCACATATTCTTTATTTGCCATTAGAACTTCTCCTTACAAATGTTTTGAATTTGTCTTCTTTTAATTTCAGCTTTTAATTTACGAATATAATCAACTATTGATTGTAAACGATTTACAAGCTTCTTAGGTTTTTTGTAATAATTATATCTATCGTCCATCAAAATAAAGTATTTCATGACTCCTTCAGCATTTCTTTTTTGAGCCATTTTAGGATGATACACCTTACATTCACCATTCGTTTGACATGAAGCAATTAACTTATGACGTGCATTATCATTGTCAACATAAATTCCAATAGTCTCATCCCATGGAGCTATAGAAAAAGTAGTAAAACCAAACTTTTCTGCTATTTGTTTAAATTCCACTTGAGTCATGTATATGCTCCTGTAAAGCAATATTCTTTATTTGTGCTTTCTTATAATACCTTGTTCTCTTCTTATATAAATCTTCCAAATGGTCGACCATACTTTTAAAATTATAATAAGTCCTTAATTTTAAATTATGATAGAAAATATCATATCTCCATAATTTATGTTTCTGTTGAAATTGATAGAATTCTTTATATGTTTTACAATATTTTTTATAAATAAGTATTTTAAATTCATCATCCTCTCTTATGTAGATATATGGAACGTTATGAAATGTTAAAGCAGTCGCAAAAAAATTAGAACTGATCATATCATCAATATGTGCTAAAGGACATAATTCTTCTAGCTTTAATTTAATTAGATTTAAATCATGTTCAGTAAAATGCATTTCTTCTTTGATTCTATAATCACATTCAAGTCTTATAGCCCAAATAAAAACAAATATAGCAATTGGTAAAACAGCTATTATAAACATTATTCATCTTGTCCTATTGATTTAATTAATCTTAATTTATATTGTTTCTTCCAAAATAATGTGTCTTTTTCAACTCTTTTCAAATGATTTTTAAGTGCTTCTTTTGAAGCCAATGTTCTTCCATTACCTCTTGTACAAATGGCTCCCATACAATCTAAACGAATATCATAGCATCCACCTCTTTTAGTTTCAGCATCAAGCCATGCAATCAAATTATCTGCAGCTCTTTCATTATTCAAATAGATAGCTACATAATTTGAATATTCACCATCTGTATCATAACCAAATTCTTTAGCTACTTCTATGAATTCTTCTTTAGTCAATTGTTTCGCCATCTGCAATACTCTTAATTTGATTTAGTTTTATAATACGTTTATAAATGTGTATTCGTTCTGTGACTTCATCAAGCCAATCAATAAATTCTTTTTGTGTCTTAACTACTTTTGAATTTTGTTCTGTCTCTATAAGATTGATAGCTCTATAAAATATTGGGTTATGTAATTCTACACCATAAGAACAACATATTGCTAAGCACATTTGATCTCTATAAATGTTATCAATGTGTATACGATAATCTCCCATTGATTCGTATAAAGGATTTAATTCAAATCCATATTGTTTAGCTATATTTTTAAAATCTGAGGCTTTCATACATCTTCCTTACATATATTCTTAATAGCTTCAAGTTTCTTTAACTTATTAAGTTTAGTTTCAAATGTAGGAACTTGTTTAATAAATTCTTCTAATGTTCTAATACGTGCAAATTCTTTTTGCTTCCATAGTGGATATTCATCAACCTTCACAATAAAGAAATAATTATCTTTAGATTTATGATATTTTAACCATTCTTTATATGTTTTAAAATTGTTCTTGTATAACATACAAAAGAAACGAGTATCATTTAGTCCATAACCATGATTTAATCTAGAAATAGTAAAATAATCTTTGCCTTTACAACTTACTTCTAAACCACATCTACGAATAGACCTATCAATCATTGCAACGATCTTTGTACCTTCTTCATCACTCACAGTAATTGGCATTGACATTAAACGTAAGCGACCTAAAAGATAACTTACATAAGCAATAGCCATAATACTAAATATAATTGCTAAAGGTTCCATTAGTCTTCCTCTTTACAAATACTTTGAATTTTCATTAGTTTTTCTTTTCTGACTGCAATCTTCATTTGATTTGGCATATCATTAAACATTTGATAAAAGTCATCATACTTCTTAACAGGATTCAAATATTTAAATGCTCTTGCTTCAAATACATACGATAAACTAAATCTCAAATTTG
>Ga0247608_10007563_pt1 | contig 11115 bp, 10 predicted proteins | sample 176DNAGHGlowgp2_FD_193490 | JGI IMG/M metagenome (GOLD analysis project Ga0247608, IMG submission 193490) | Sheep rumen microbial communities from Palmerston North, Manawatu-Wanganui, New Zealand - 1766 DNA GHGlow gp2 | ecosystem: Host-associated > Mammals > Digestive system > Stomach > Rumen ... | reverse complement strand
TTATATATGCTTCTATTTCTTCTAATGTGTAATATAGTATCTGATAGGATACTGTAGTATCATATCTTGGATACCTGCGCACAGTGAACCAGTTCCTTTCTGTCTGTACAATTTTCAACTCATATATTGCCTTATTCATAGCCTATATTATTAAAATGGTGCTTTATATCCAATGTCTTTTCGATATTCCTCGAGATCCTTCAGATAACCTTCCCAGATCTTTAGGTATTTCTGTTGGATACTCTTCGGAATATTATAATGAGGAGTAAAGAGTGAGAGTGCATCTACATGACTGTGATACTGATAGCCAGGGCCATCAATGACAACATAAGAATCATCAGAATCATCACCGAAATAAGGTTTCCCTTGTTCATTACTGATTCTTATATAATGCTCCTTTCCTGGAGGAGATGCTAGGACATATACAAGTTCTACCGAAGTTCCCCATAGACATTCCACTAGATCACCCCACTTAAACCGCACTTCTTCTTCAGAACGTCCATCGAATTTTCCTTCAGACCAGAATGTTGGGAACAATCGTTTATCCAATAGATGACCATCATTAGAATACACCCATGATGACATATATTCTGACCAGCCGTACTCAAAATCAATGGGACGCTCATATATATAGAAGCAGAAGATATCTTCGGTCTTCCATTTCTTCGATTCTAAAGCATCCTGTATGAGATATTCTGCTTCCTTTTGTGTATCAGCAAAAGCTATTGTCTGAGGGGATACTTTGTACTTAGGATAATGCCGGGGATGGTTCACTACCACAATCTCCAACTCATATACGGTTTCTTTGACAACAGACAAATCAACCTGTTCAACTGATTTGCCATCTGATGTAATGCAACCTATTTTCATAGTTTCTTTCTATTTTATGATTTTTCTTCCATGTATTTTTTGTCTTCTTCTTGAATCTGCATATAATAGGAGAGGGGAAATAGCCGATGCTTCCTCAATGCTTTTCTTCTCTCTTTCTTTTTCATCGGTGTATAGAAGAATGTTCCACCGCCTTTTACATATTTGAGCCATTTGTCCCTGTGTCTTATATAATTGGAGTATATCCTTTCTGCTTCATTCCTTAATTCTAAAAAGTATTGAATGTCATCAATCTTTTTCATTCCCCTATAGTAATAAGGAGAAGCTCCTTGTGACATTTTTCTCATCTCTCGTGTTATTTCCTTTGATTTTCGCTCTTCGAGATATAGTTTTTTACAGCTACGTTCTATCTGTTTACTTCGCTGTGCCTTTTTCGACATTACACGATACCATCCCCCTGACAATTTTAACATATCTCTACAATAGGAAAAAAAGAAGGATTCCTCCGATAACGATTGTCCATCCAATAATAGAACCATTATCACCCATGCAGTCAAATAGTCCATTGATAATTGAAAAGATACAATATATCATATACACCAGGAACAGACCAAGACCGACACCTAACAGCAGCCAAAAGAATAACGATATCATATTTTATATTATTATATGATGCCTACTCCCTTTATTTAAGCGTTTCGGCTTTCTCTTTTTGCAAAGATATGACTTTTATTCTTATCAAAAAAATAATTGAAGAGACTTGGTATGAAACGTGAATTACGGGGTATGAACCTATAATCTATTTCTCCAATAATGTATAATTCTTATATGAATCCCTATCTGCACGACTTCTGTCAATCAAAAACAATCTCGGGATAATTGTATTCTTCAAAACCATCTTCATCTATTGTTCCAAAGTCCAGCACCTTACGTCTGGCATAGAATATTTTGAATTGTTCGTTTTCATCTCTGTTAAGATAGTAATTATAAAATGCTTCTGCCCAATTACGCACACCTGTTTTCTCATTCTTTGCATTCAGCCAAGTTGCCAATATTCTCTTTTCAGTTTCATAACCTTCCCATGACTGAATCATGTCATGAAAGCGATCGTCAAGCAATCTCATTTGATAAGGGCGCTTAAAATCTACACAGAATGTCAAACGAGGCTTATTAAATTCAAGATAAAGGACAGGTTTGAACACACCAATTCCAACAATACCAGTTCCAATTGATGAACTCTCTACAGAACCAAGTTGATGTGACAATCTTTCCAATGATTTCTTCATACTATCTAATGTACAGTATTCTTCGGACTTTTTTTCCTCTTCTTCAATCTCTGTATCATCTGGAAACAGATCACTTATCAGACTGTCCCTTGAGTATAGTTCAGTACTTAGTAACCAAGCTTTGCTTCGTCCTGTAACAAAGTCGCCATTCTCACTGACATAACCCCATGTGTCACCAAATCGCACAAACAAGTAGTGTCCACTATCGATATCGACTTCATCAAACAAATCTCTAGTTATTCGGCCATTTTCCAGCATGATACCGTACTTTCCTTCCTTTACATACAGGATACTTCCATGAAACCCTGGTCTGAAAATATCATCCATATCTGGAGGTAGTAATTCTCTACCGGCACGCGAATAAAGTCCGAATCTATTATTTCTTTTAACGACATATGCCCCCCCGAGAGCGGGTCGTACGTCATCAAATATGGGTTCAACAATTATTTTATTTGGATTATTTCTGAGAATAAACCCCCATTTCCCAGAAGTCTGAAAAGCAGCACAAAATCTACCAGAAAATAGATATTGAAAGTCCCAACACCCAATACAATCATCATACTTTGCGGGAACAACAATTCGTCCCCAGCAATCTTTGAGCCCGACTTTATCTTCTTGGTGATAGGTAGTATCCGACCACTCCATATTCAGCATCATATTTAAAAGGGTGTTCTTCTTCCTTTTATCCTCAGTAAATTCGTGATACTCAGAGCCTTCATCTAAAATTCTATTAAGTTCTTCGGCATACTTCAGGTCATCATAATGAGGGACTATTGGAGCATCTAATTCTGTTATATCGCTTTCTGGATGACTTGATGGGACGTTCTTCATAACAAAGTCATCATACGAATATATCTGGTATTGTTCGGAAAACTCTCCCAATGAGGTATTCTCGATATAATACAGATGGGTATAATTACCATTGTCAGGGTTGTAGACCTTTCGAAGCGGTAAACCATAATAATATACCCGTTCATCAGATAGATTGTTTACCCAATCATACATTGCCTTTATGTGCCTGTATATCTCTTGTTTCACTTTGTCTGTGATAATGTCAATGTTCCCTTTTGTAATGTCTTCCATATAGGGAACCACAACATTTAACATAGCAACATAATTGTCCTTTTCTGGTTTTAGGGGTGCTAAACTTGCTTCGCGTAATGATGCTATTGGATTGAAGTCTTCAACAGGCTGGATATCGTGAAAGATTGGCCAATCAAGTGCTCTGCAAAAACAGATATCATTATCATCTCCACAAACCTTCCTAATGCTCTTTTGAACAACATATATATAGAAGAACATCCCCGAGAACACAAAGTTATGTTCTGTACTCCACCAAGGACCAGCTCCTCCATAAACGCCAGGATAACCGTTGAATGGATTTTCTCCGCGTAGGTGAAGACAGGTAACTTCTTTATCCCCTGAGAGTACAAAATAGTTCTTGATGTCTCTCATCAATTTCTCGTGATAATATCTATTCACGAGGCTGTGAGTAAATGATAATTCTTTCATTGTTACACTTAATGTTCTCTTTTACCGTTTCCTCAGAAGGTCACGAGTAATATTCATCTTCCATTCATAGACATAATCGTAATCTGGGCCAAGACTTCTGAAAAAACGGGTACGTTCTTCTATATTTCTCATGATTATTACTTCGTTCATTTTTAAGTCGATGGCAACATAGTAGTAATAGATACTCTTTTTCTCTATATCTTCATATACCCCAACTCTTAGGGTATAGTATTCTTTGAAGTACTTGTTCTGAAGAATTTCCTTAAACTTTGTGCAGGCATCTTCCAGCTCCTTATCTCGGCCTTTTATGTTGAATAAGTCGAAAAGTCCTTGAAGTCCATTCAATAAATCGGCTTTTAAGAAGTCTGACTCGCAGAACTCGAAACGTGCAATCTCTTCGTTAGGGAAAAGGTTCCGCATAGCTTCCTTTGCACAATTAATACACTTCTCTTCCAATGTCTCTCCTTGAACTCCGGTCTGCGAATGATAGACATTAGGAGCAGTAAACTCGATCATTTCTTCACATGCCAGCTCATCTTGCGATAGTTCATTTTCATTGACTGAATGCAGTATGTCTGCATTGTCAACAATACAACGAAACCCTTCCAAGGGCCGAACTGTCATGACCAGATACGTCTTGTCATCAATTACAGACAATATAAACCCGATGTGTTCTGTTTTCTCAAAATCAGCTTCTGTCAGGTCATTGTAACCAAACATTACATTTAAGTGAACTTCTGGTTGTTTCGTCATAAATGCGATATAATTTCCTTTCTTATACATCTTTTTGTCCTCCTGTTTTATACTTGAATACTATAATTTTTTAATGGAAATACATAACGCATGGGCACTTTTACACTACAGGCAATGTATGCCTTTTTGCTTAAGCCTTCCCATGTTTTCTTGCCATCGAGGATAAGAACACTAGGGTCACTCTTACTCGGCAATTTTGCTATACAACCCCATTTTAAGGATGTTACATCATTGTCGTGATATATATATTCAACCAAATCACCGATGTCGAAATGATGCTTCCGTCTGAACCCTGACGGCATATATACATATTCTTTAAATTCATCATCCTCTATATATGGTTCGTCTGGCCAATGGCAGAAAGCAGAGGCAGGTTCATCTCGGAAGGCTTTTTCTCTAGGAATCTCCTTAACGATGTAGCATAGCAGATGTTCACGATTTTGTTCAGTCCATTTCTGAATTTCCCTTTCTGCATCATCGAGGTAATAAAAGATGGCACGCTCTGTCATGTCCAAGGATTTGTCTTTTTCAATAATAACCTTGCATAACTGATAATAGTTGTGTATTTGCATATCCTGATACTTATACTCCAAACCCCAGCATAAGGCTGCTGCTGTATCGCTATCAAATGAACTTGCACTATAGATAGCCATTTCACGCTCCTCTTCAATAGTCGAGCAACCAATATCATAGCGATCATACACATCCTTATCGTAATCTGCACAGATAGCAGGCATTACATCAACAAAACAAGTATGGTCATTCCATTCTGTTTGTTCTGGATTGTCTTCGATATATTTTTTCAGCCATCCGCTGCCAGCATCGTATGCCAACGTTCTTTCTCCTAGGCTAATACCACAGTTTTCCATATAGAGTTTTGTCAATAGTTTCATAGCCTGTATCGGGTCCATCTTTCTTCCTTTATCCACAAGCTTATAATAGGCTTTCATTGCCTTTTTTTCTTTAAAAAGACTTTCTACCTCATGATACGCCTTCTTCGAGAAACTTTTATATACCATCTCCTCATAGTCAAGTACAAATGAGTATACAGCCTTTTGTAGACCATCCTTTATTGTCTTCATCGGATTATACACACCGTGATACTTGTCGGCAATGTCAAAAAAGTCAGGATAGCAGGCCTTCCATAGATCCTCAAAAGCTTGACGCCCTCGTTTTCCTCCTTCGCTGATAATACCCAGTAGCTCATACATCTTTTCAGAATTGATATTCTCCATATCAGGATCTTCTTCCAACAACTGTATAGCACAAGGCAAGACATAAGCCTTCACCCACTTTTGCAGAAGACTATGCCCGCCAGGGTACTGGGTTGCATTGCCATAGTATTTCAGGTATTCCTCATATCCATTGACAAGCGTGTCTTCCGTTCCGAAGAAGGCATAAGTATGTGCCTTATCGTAAGCTGTGATACCATGGAACTGATACTTTTCCATGATTTCATAGTCATCACAGAGCCATTCTGTAATGTTGAATTCTGTTTCACCATCCATCCTGGGGTTGGTAAATTTATTAATACCCATATTCTGTCGCATAATCTGGCTGACATGGAATGCCGGATTTACCAGAATCTTACGGAAGCCATGCATCTGCTGAGCATACATGGCTCCCATTGAAGTGCCTATGATTACATCAGGATTGACATCATGACACAATTTGTTGAGTTCCCTAAGTGCCAATTTTGGATCTAAGGGGATGTCTGGAGAGATAACCTCTATTTCTGGTAGCTTCATTCTCAAATAGTCTGCGGTCATAGTCGAACCCGAAGATCCGAACCCGTGTAAAAAAACTATTGTTTTCATATTATTCTTTGTTTTCTTTAATGTTGATACCCTTTTCATTCAGCCAGGATATAAATTCATGATCCAAACTGTCGTTTATATTTACTGTGCATGGTGTCATTACGCCAGCAATTACTTTTATACTATACTTACAGACGAACTCTTTATAAAAATACGGAGCCCACTTATCGTAATTGGTCCAATTCTCAAACAAAGTCTTGTACAATTCTACGTTTTCATTCTTTGAAATTCTCATAATATATGCATTAAAAATCATCATCAAATTTTAATCGGTAGTTCCTTGAATCTTCCAGCAACTCCCTAAGTTCCGATTCATGTATAATGAGTTTGACACCATCATCAAACACATCATATTCCATCCGAGTGAGACTTGCCGGAATTTCAATACTGCTAATGGCAGTACCTTTAAATGCTTCAGTCTCAATGGTGCGTAATGACCTTGGCAACTTAACTTCCTTCAGAGAGATGCAGTTCATAAAGGAACGCAATTCTATCTTTTCCACTTTTGGTGGCAGGACAATCTCTTCCAAAAGCTTGCACTCGCTGAAGACGTGATGTCCCATATATTTCACGGAATCTGGAATGGTGACACTCTTAAGATCCATACCATAGAAGGCACCATTCATGATCGTTTTGACACCGCAAGGAATCGTATAGTCCTCCACATCGCGGAATAGTGCATAATCAGCCTTGACGATAACGCGACCGTATTCAGCATAGGTCACACCATACTTATCCGTCCATTCTGATTCGCTAATAGTCTTAATAAGCGAAGTGCATTCGTCTAATGCGTCGAGGATGGACGAAACCATTCTGGGAACGTTGATGATGTTTGGATAGTGCACCATATAAAATTCTCTCTTATCTGCTTCTTCCCCAAATACACCCCAGCAATGCGTATTCTTTACACGGTCATATTCCCGTTCAAAAGCCAATTGTGTCTTTTCTTTGTCCGTGTACATCTCCACTAAGGATTGCTCACATCTGTACGAAGGATGTAAGTCTGCATTCACACAGATACGATTACACCCTGCCTACCGATGGATGAAGAATGCACCAAGACCTTCCGCAATGAGAATGTCTGGATGGAATAGGTGCATACTTTTACCTAAACTTTTTTCTGTTTCTGCAAGGGAATTGATATCAATCTCTACACAGATAACTTTCCACTCGGGGAAAGCCTTCCGGATGGCTTTGGTCACCTCCGGGGCTAGCTGACTCTTAAAGTCAGGGATGTACATGATAGTTTTTCTGTTCATTTTTCGAGTAGCTCATTAATTCTATTTGTTCATACTTAGGACGTGCCTCCATAATCGCATTAACAATGCAATCGTAGTCCAGGGAAGGAACCTCCAATTCCGAAATAAAGTCGACATAAGGCCCCACATGATAGGTCTTGACGGCATAGGTGAATTTGACGTTCTTGATAATCATACGAATCCTATCTTACGTTGTACCTTCTTGTCGAACTTCTCACCATCGCTGTAGGCAAACAGACGCTCCAGACGATTCTCCGTATCACCATGTAGCACATTGTCAATGGCGTAGTGACGGGCGATATTCTCTATCTGCCCTCCGCTAAAATCATACTTTTCAGCAAGAGTCAGGCTATCTGAGTCTGACAAGGCTGGAATCATGCTTCTCCAGATATTGGCACGAGCACTGGCAGAAGGCCTGTTAAACTTGACCTTGTAGAGGAAACGGCGCTCGAAGGCCTTATCCATGTTCTGCTCGAGATTTGTGGTAGCAATCATAATACCGTCGAGCGTTTCCATTTCCTGAAGGATGATGTTCTGAATAGAATTCTCCATCTTGTCCACAGCTCGTTCTGCTCCTTCCTTACGCTTGCTGATGATGGCATCAGCCTCGTTGAACAGCAGAATCGGAGCCACTTTAGCATTTTTAGCTGTTTCACGATAGCGGTCGAAGATGGCCTTGATGTTCTTCTCGCTCTCTCCCACCCAGCAACTCTTAATCTCTGAGATGTTCACCTGCATGATGTTTCGTCCAGTCATACGAGCCAGTTGCAGCGCAGTTTCCGTCTTTCCCGTACCTGGTGCGCCATAGAAAATGCAGGCAAAGCCGCACCTCATCTTCTGTGCTTTCATCCGAGCCTTGATGCTCTTGAAGTTCTCTTCACTGAGAAGACCTCTCAGTTCGCCTATCTGGCTGACTGTCTCTCCCTCGTAGAAAAGTTTTTTCTCCTCGATGCTCTTGCTCAGGATAAAGTCACGATGGCATTGTTTCGACAGTTTGATGTTGAAACCTTTCAGAATTGTCTTTCTGGTTCTGTCAGTCAGGCGGTAACATTCCTTGTCCTCAAAGCCATCATCGAAATTATATTCGATTAGCTTTCTCTTCATAAGAATGTGATTTCCTCTCTTTAATTCTCGAGATAATCTTTCACGTTCAAAATCGAGTTCGAGGAGGAATGTAAGATTATGCAAGGGTATTGCATCATGCTCATTAAGGACAAGATGCCGACAGAAATGAGTCAGTATCATTTCTTCTTCAAAATCCAAATTTAAGGATTTTATCTTCCTGACAAAGTCCAGCTCTGCATTGTCAGAAAACAACAGCTTGATTTCCTCATAAAGAAGATCATACGAAAGATCATCTTCATAGTTAAGATGGGTAAAGCTGTAGAATCTCTGGAAAAACGCAGTTGCATCTTCGCATTTATATGACTCCCGATTGTATTTCACATCTTCGGTAATCGCTTTCATAACATTACCTGGTACATAATACGATGTATCGTTATGTCTGCATCTTCTTCTCAGGAAATGGGCTTTCACTAACCCTTCAACATCATCCTTATATTTCATTAGATGAATACTACGGCAGTCCAAAAATCTGGAGATATCAGAAATGCTGGCTCTGCGATCAGAAGAGTCATATTCAACAAAGATTGAAAGAAATATAGCTTGAATGGGATTGATACCTTGCTTTTCTGCAATAAGTTTCGCGTATGGTTCAACCTGTTGCAAGAACTTCTCATTAAATTTTGAATCCTCAGCTATATCCACAATCTTCTCGATGGCACCTAACATACTCATGCCATCTAAGTTTTGTTTCATTACAGCCGTTTGCAGCCTCTTTTGCTTGAGATCGGCGTGCTTCTTCTTGTTTGATTTCTTACTCATATTTACATCATTAATTATTTATGATGCAAATTTAAGCAAGTTTTCGGATGGTTACAAGAAAAAAACAAGGGCGAGGAATGAAACCCCGCCCTTGTAGTATGAAATAATCATGCTAGGTTAAATTTCTTACCGTATAAGGTTCTTTTCCCATCTTTGTCCTTATACAGCCCGTTGATTACTTGCATGATAATAGGGATCAACTGCGTATCACCCCATCTGGACAGTGAGAGTGGAGGCATCAGTTCTGCACCACTGCAATAATAGAATTGCGGATCATTTCCACTTGGAAATTCTTCCAATAGCCAGCATCTATCGCTGATGTCTTTGTGGGTGAGCTCTTCTTCCTTATTCCTGTATTCGTCGATTAGTCTTAGGAATGAAGCCTTATCATCCTCGGTTATATATTCATCCTCCAGATAGGCTTCCATCCCCTCTGACATTTTCCAACTCGGTTCAATCAAGAACTTGTAACGTCCTTCGATTTGTTGTCCCCAGAAGCAGGCTTCTTTGTAGGCGACAACCACGTCAGGATTATATTTTTCCAGCACTGTATTTAAGCGCTCCTTAGCTTTATCTATTTCAAGAGGCAGGCTAAGTCTCTTGATTACCCATCCGTCGAATGTTGAAATGAGATCTAACTTTATTAAGTCATCATCATCTGCGAAATAACTCTCGAGGATGAGCATACGCTTTGGATTGCTCTCTTGCTTTGTAAGACTATCTTTCGAAATAACGGGGCGAATAGGCAGACCAATATAAGCGTCTTCTTTGATGACACAGCTGTTCAGCTCCAGTTCTTCTCCCTCATATTCGCGTATCACCAATTTCATAGGCTTATTATCCTGACCGTTCGTTGAAGACCAGTAGTTACAATACTCTTTATACCTCTGTATTCGTTCGCCTTGCATGTAGCCATTGGCAGGCAGGAAGATATGCTTACCATTAGGGCCTGTCACAAGACAGCCATGTGTTCTGTCTTCTGTTATGCACCAATTAAGAACGCACTGGTTCAGCAACTCCTCGAATTCTGCCTGAGTAGGTATTCTCCATCCACCTCTACGGAAGTGATGTGCTGCGTCGTAGTTTAAGGAAAGAACACCTGTATTGGGATTAACAATACTGCTAAGATTATCTTTGTGAATATAGTCCCTTTCAGAGTATATTTCACTTTCGTAGAGATCACCCCAAGCGTGGTAGGCTCTCTTATTAAGATCGTAAGCAGCCCAAAGGGTGCCACTGGTAAGACCAAGATCCACGTATTCATAGCCTGCCTCCATGAGATGCTCGCCATTGAGTTCTTCAACGGGAACCGTCAACACTTGTCTGGAAGCGTACTTTTCAATTACCTTGAAACGGTTTTCGTCTTTCAGTAAGTTGATCAATGTCTTCATCGGATTTTCTCCGATTTCCACCTCATAATATTTCATAGGAACCTCCACGGGAGTGTTCTGCTGTTTCTTGTCAGATTCTGAATTTTTTTGCAGACCTTTTATGGCGTTGAGATGCTTCAGGACTTCCTGAGGAAGTTCCTTTTTCGGTTTATTAGATTCAGATTGAGACATCGTAAAGGGATCTCGTTTAAGTATAACCATATTCCTATCAGGGTCTACTCTGTCGAAGTAGTCCAGGTTGATAATATGCTTTCTGCTTATCTTTCTCAGATGGTGGTTATAACCAATACCGGCTTTTTCTATTTTATTCCACAACTCCGTAAGCGTAATTCTGGACTCAGGAGTAGAATTCCTTAAATAGAAAGAACTGATTTTTAGATTCACT
>Ga0247608_10007561_pt1 | contig 11116 bp, 8 predicted proteins | sample 176DNAGHGlowgp2_FD_193490 | JGI IMG/M metagenome (GOLD analysis project Ga0247608, IMG submission 193490) | Sheep rumen microbial communities from Palmerston North, Manawatu-Wanganui, New Zealand - 1766 DNA GHGlow gp2 | ecosystem: Host-associated > Mammals > Digestive system > Stomach > Rumen ... | reverse complement strand
CGCGCGTCTGACTCCTCGCCGCCCCGGTCCGCCGTTTGCCAGAGTAAGCGCGCCCCATCCTACTGACAGAGTAAACGCCGCCCCCGGCCGAGCCGGGGGCGGCGTTTACTCTGTCATGTTACCTGTCGCCTGGCAGGCGACATTTTCCCCGGGGCGCTGTGGCAGTCTATCCCCCGTTCCGCGGGAAAACCCCGCCGGCCAACCCGATAACGACCCTGCTCTCAGGAAGGAGAAAGCAATGAACAATACAAACCGCACGCTCGTCCCGGCATCGTCGATGCCGGCACCCCTCGCCCCCGCCGCCATCGACGACGGCTTCATCAAATCGCGAATCCACACCATTCGCGGCGTGCAAGTGATGCTGGACCGCGACCTGGCCGTCATCTATGGCGTGGAAACAAAGGCACTCAATCAGGCCGTCAAACGAAACGCCGAACGGTTTCCCGAAAGCTTCATGTTCCGGCTCTCTTTCGTGGAATCGGAGAAATGGAAGTCACAGATTGTGACCTCCAATCTCACGCCGAAAGAAGAGGCGGGACTACGGATGGGCCTCCGGCGCCCTCCGTATGCTTTCACCGAACAGGGGATTGCCATGCTCTCGGCGGTTTTGAAAAGCAAGACCGCCATTCTGGTGAGTGTCCGCATCATGGAGATTTTCGTCGCCATGCGCCGGGCGTTCGTATCGATGGCTCCGATGCTGGCGAGGCTCGACAACGTCGAGCGTCGCCAGATCGCCGACCAGGCTCGCAACGAGGAGCGTTTCGACGTCATCTTCAAGGCGATGGACGGCGGGGACTTCCCGCCGCAGAAGATCTTCTATGACGGCCAGGTCTACGATGCGTTCGATCAGATGAAGAGGTTCGTCCGGATGGCGAAGACGAAGATTTGAGGACCCCGCCACGCGCCGTGTGGCGGGGTCCGTCGTCTCTCGCTTCGCTCGGCACCTCGTTCCTTCGGCGATCGGTGCGCGACCTTTCGTCCTGAGGTCCTTCTGTCCTGATGTCGACCGGCCGCCTTGCGGGGGAATCAGCCCCCTTCCCCGGCCCGCGCTGGCCGAAAGCCGAGCGCTAATTTGTTGCACAAATGTTGCATTCGGCCGCCCCGGGGTTGTGGTAGATTCTTCCCCCGTCCGCGCGCAACGCGCGAAACGCCCCTTATGCCCCGCCTCCGCCCCCGCCCCATTCCCGATTCCGGACGAACGCGCCGCTCCGCGCGTCACCCGCGTCCTTTCGACGGATTTGTTGCACAAATGTGGCGTGCAGTTTTCTTGATGTCGTGGTATACTTCCCCCCGTTGCGCCCATCCGCGCACCATCTCCTCCAACGACTCCCCCTCGCCGAACTTTCCCCCAGTCAAGACATGACATGACAGAAAGCAAGAACATGCTTCCGGAAGAGAAAGCCAGGGTCAAGATCGACAAGCAGCTGACCACTGCCGGCTGGGACATTGTCGCCAGGGACGAGTACGTCCCGCAGAGCACCTCTGCCGTCAAGGAAGCCTTGATGCAGGGAAACTCCGAGAGCGACTATCTGCTTTTCGTGGAGGACAAGGCCATCGCGGTCGTCGAGGCGAAACGCGAAGAAAACCCGCTCGGCGAAGACGTTCATCGACAGGCCGAGGACTACGCGTCCCATCCGCGGAGCTGGTACGGGCTTTGGTTCCCGAACCGAATCCCGTTGGTGTATGTCGCCAACGGAAATAAGATCTTCTTCAAGAACATGCTGCAGCCGGACTCCGACTACGCGGAGCTGGCGGAAATGCATTCGCCGAAGAAGATGCTGCAGCTGATCGGCCGGGAGTCCGAGTTCGGCGCCCTTCCGCGTCTCGACGTGCGCGGCCTCCGCGGCTGCCAGTACAGGGCGGAAACGGAATTCGAGAAATCCCTGAAGTCGGGGAACAGGAAAAGTCTCGCCGTACTGGCGACCGGCTCCGGCAAGACATACCTGGCCTGCCTCGCCAGCTACCGGCTTTTGAACTACACCCCCGTCAAACGGATCCTGTTCCTCGTGGACCGGAACAACCTCGCCCGCCAGACGGAGAGCGAGTTCAGCGCCTTCGACCGCACCGAAGGCCAGCAGGAGATGAGCTCGCTGTATGTAATCAAGCGGCTGAAAAAGGAAGGGGACATCCAGGCGGACATCGTGATCTCCACGATCCAAAAACTGTATGCTGTCCTGACGGGAAGCCCCCTTCCCGGCGACGACGACGAGGACGCGGAGGACGAACGAAACGCGGCGGACGAGCAAGAGGAGGACAGGAACGTCGTCCGGCTCGGCGACAATCTGAAACTGCAGCCGGACCACTTCCAGCTCGTCATCGTGGACGAGTGCCACCGCTCCATCTACGGCAAGTGGCGCGCCGTTCTGGACTATTTCTCCGGCGCCCGCGTCCTCGGCCTTACCGCCACTCCCACGCCCGAGGCATATTCGTTCTTCGACAACAACGTCATCGAGAAGTACACCTACGACGATTCCGTCGTGGACGGAGTCAATGTCCCGGCGCGCGTCTACAGGATCAAGACCGAAGTCACGGAGCACGGAGGCGCGCTCCGGGAGAACACGGACGTCATGGAGACTGCGCGGTGGTCGGGGGAGAAATCCTCCTTCGTGATGGAAGACCGCGTCGACTACGATTCCGGCGCCCTCGACCGCTCCATCGTCAATCCCGACCAGATCCGGAAGGTCCTGACGGCTTACCGGAACGCCGTCTACGAAGAGCTCTACCCCGACCGCGAGAAGAAATGGGCGTATGTCCCGAAGACGCTCGTCTTCGCCAAGGACGACAACCACGCCACGCAGATCGTCGAGATCGCGAAGGAGGTGTTCGGCAAGGCGTTCGAGAATGGCGTCGTGCCCGAGCGCTTCGTCCAGAAGATCACATACACCGCGGAGGATTCCAACGGCCTGATCCGCGACCTCCGGACGGAGAAGGATTTCCGGATCGCGGTCACCGTCACGCTCGTGGCGACCGGCACCGACGTGAAGCCGCTGGAAGTGGTCCTTTTCATGAAGGACGTCCGCTCCGACGTACTCTACACGCAGATGAAGGGGCGCGGCTGCCGCGTCATGGACGATGACAAGCTGCGCGAGGTGACGCCCAACGCCAACACCAAGGAGTGCTACTACATCGTGGACGCGGTCGGCGTGACGGAGCACGAGAAGATTCTCCCGAAGCCCGGCGGAAGAGGCCCGAGGCCCGGGGTCCTCTCGCTCGAAGAGCTTCTGGAGCGCCTCGCCCACAACGAAGCGAGCGACGAAAACCTGTGGCTCCTCCGCGACTACTGCTCCACGATCAACCGCCGGTACGAGGACAATCCCCTGTTCGGCCGGCACCTCGACTCCTTCGTGTCCGAGTTCGGCTTTTCGCCGAAGGAGATCGCGTTCGGCATCCAGGAGGCCTTCGACCGCGGGACGCTGCCGCCCTTCGTCGGCCCCTCGGAGCCGAACACGGAGCGCATGGCTCTGGTCTCGCCCCTGATCGGCAGCGTCCCGGCCCGCCGCAAGCTGCTGGAGATGCAGCACGGCTACGTCGTGCGGACGGAGGACGATCCAGACGAGATCATCTACGCGGGCTTCTCCAAGGAGACGGCCAGGACGTTCATCGAGAACTTCGAACGGTATCTGGACGAGAACCGGGATTCCATCGAGGCGCTCCGGATCCTCTACAATTCCGAGGACGCCGTCATCACGCACGGCATGCTGGTCGACCTTCGCGACCGCCTCCTCGCCGAGAACCGGCAGTACGGCGCCTACCAGATCTGGCGCAACTACAAGGTCCTGGACGAAACCGGCGACGTGGACGAACTCGACGTCCGGACGAACGTGCACGCGCTCACGAACCTCATCCAGATCGTGCGCTTCGCCTACCGGAAGAACCGGAAGCTCGCCAGCCTGCTCAAGGGCCAGGCGCAGCGCTTCAACCTGTATTGCGGCCAGGCGCAGCGCCTCCTGACGGACGGCCAGAAGGAGGTCATGCGCCAGATCGCCGCGTATGTCGCGAGCGACGGCGCGCTCTCCATGGAGGAGCTCAACGAAATCGACACCGATCTCTGGCGCCGGGGCGTGCTCGGGCTGACCGCCCCCGTCCTCGCCGAAGAGATGCAGTCCATGGCAAGGTTCCTCCTGAAAACGGCATAAGGGGTGCAAACGATGGCAGCAACGCAGAAATCCGAATCCGCCCTCCTGAAGAAGGTCTGGGACATCGCCAACGTCCTGTCGGCGGCGGGCGTCGGCTTCACCGACTACATCACGCAGCTGACCTACGTCCTCTTCCTCAAGATGGCCGACGAAAGGGAGTCCATGGGGCTTCCCGGCCATCTGCCGGAGGGCTGCTCGTGGAAGGACCTCGCCGGACTGAGCGGCACCGACCTCGTCGAGAAGTACGAGGGCATCCTGAAGGAGCTCTCGCAGTGCGATGGCCTCATCGGCACCATCTTCACGAAGGCGACCAACAAGATCTATCGCCCCGTCATGCTCAGGAAGGTCATCGACATGGTGGCCGAGGACAACTGGTACATGATGGAGGGCGACCTCAAGGGCGCCATCTACGAGAAAATCCTCGAGAAGAACGGGCAGGACAAGAAGAGCGGCGCCGGCCAGTACTTCACGCCCCGCGCCCTCATCTCCGCCATCGTGGACGTGGTCGACCCGAAGATCACCGAGACCGTCGGCGACCCCTGCTGCGGCACGGGCGGCTTCCTCCTCGCCGCCTACGAGCACATGCGGACGCAGAGCCGCGACGTGGAGAAGCAGCGCTTCCTGAAGAACAACGCCCTCTTCGGCGCGGACAACACCGACCTCGTCGTGACCCTCGCCTCGATGAACCTTTACCTGCACGATATCGGCGTCAGCAAAAGCCCGATCGTCTATCAGGACTCCCTGATCGACACTTCCGACCGCATGTTCCAGGTGGTCCTGACAAACCCGCCCTTCGGCACCCGCCCGCAGGGCAGCGTGGACGTCTCCGCCAACCGCCCGGAGTTCGTCAAGACCTCGGACAACCAGGTCAACTTCCTCCAGCACATCATGTCCATCGTCAAGACCGGCGGCCGCGTCGGCGTCGTCCTGCCCGACAGCATCCTGACCGACGGCGACTCCACCAAGAAGGTCCGGGACAAGCTGCTCCGGGACTTCAACCTCCACACGATCCTGCGCCTGCCCACCGGCATCTTCTACGCCAATGGCGTCAAGACGAACGTGCTCTTCTTCGAAAAAGGCGAGCCCACGAAGGACATCTGGGTCTACGACTACCGCACCGGCGTCAAGCACACGATGGCGACGAAGCCCATGACCCGCGAACACCTCCAGGAATTCGTCGACTGCTACTGCTCCGGACATCGGGAAGACCGCCAGGAGACCTACGACGCCGAAACCAACCCCAACGGCCGCTGGCGCCGCTTCCCCGAGGCCGAGGTCAAGGCCCGCGAAGACCTCAACTTCAAGTGGCTCGACTTCACCGAGGAGGACGACCGCTCCGTCGCCGATATCCTCGACGAAATGCAGGACGAGGCCAACGGCATCACCACCGCCGTCGCCCGGCTCAAGGAACTGCTGGGAGGGGTCGAGCTGTGATTGACACGCAGGCCATACGTAGCAAAATCCTCGACCTCGCCATGCGCGGCAAGCTGACCGAGCAGCTGCCCGAAGACGGCACGGCGGAAGAACTGTATCGGCAGATTCAGGCGGAAAAGCAAGCCCTCATCAAGGCGGGCAAGATCAAGAAGGAAAAGCCGCTGCCGGAGATTTCAGCAGACGAGATCCCGTTTGAGACACCGAAGAGCTGGAAGTGGGTGCGACTTTCGGACATTGCGACAACGAACATTGGCCTGACATATCATCCTGAAGACATCGCCGAAGATGGTACTATTGTTGTGCGTTCTAGTAACATCATCAACTCAAAGATGGACTATGCCGACCTTGTAAAGGTTAGATGCCCAATTCGCCAAAACGAATATTTGAACAATAACGACATTGTTATTTGCGCGAGGAATGGCAGCAAGGCGCTTGTTGGAAAGTGCGCCATTTATGAGGGCAAATCGGGGAAGGTCGCATTTGGCGCCTTTATGGCAGTACTTCGAACCCCGTTCTATAGGTATGTGTTTTGCTATTTGCACACTAATGCGTTTCGACGATATTTTCACAGCGATGATTCCAAGCAAATCAATCAAGTTACGCAGAACATACTGAAAGAAGCTCTCATCCCCCTTCCCCCACTCGCCGAGCAGCATCGCATCGTCGCAAGAATTGAGCAGGACTTTTCCGCTCTCGACACCATCGACGCGTTGCGGGCGAAGTATGCCGATAACCTCGCCGTGCTGAAGAGCAAGCTGATCGACGCCGCCATCCGTGGCAAACTGACCGACCAGCTGCCCGAAGACGGCACGGCGGAGGAACTCTACCGGCAGATTCAGGCGGAAAAGCAAGCCCTCGTCAAGGCCGGCAAGATCAAGAAGGAAAAGCCCCTGCCTGAAATCACCGCCGACGAGATTCCGTTTGAGATACCGAAGAGCTGGAAGTGGGCAAGGTTAGGTAATCTCATGTTGGATGTTTCCACTGGACCATTTGGCAGTATGCTCCACGAGTCGGATTACTGCGAAGGAGGGATTCCACTCGTCAATCCCATGCACATCCAAAATGGGGCAATTCATCCATCGGACAAAATGCGAGTGTCGCCAAGCACACTTGAAAGGCTTTCACAGTATCGGTTGTCAGAGGGAATGATTGTTGTTGCCCGCAGAGGCGACCTTGGGAGATGTGCCAGAATTGGGAAATCTGAAAATGGTTGGATTTGTGGAACAGGATGCTTCTTTCTCAATCCGAGCAGGCATGTTTTTAGTCCATTCATCACCCTTGTCATTTCATCGCCATTCGCCCGTTCAGTATTCAGGGGGACAGCAATTGGAACAACAATGGCGAATTTGAATCACAACCTCCTGAAAGGGTTGCCATTCCCCCTCCCGCCCCTCGCCGAGCAAAAGCGGATTGTTGAGCGCATAAACGAACTTCTTGCCGTATACGGCGAGTTTGAATAATGAAGGAGAAGGCAAATGTCACAGCCAGGTGTTCAGCCCAAATGGAAAGTCGTTGAATACTCTAGATCTCAAATCATCAATGCTGGGAAAACTATACGTCGGGGGAGTTCTGCTACGATAAAAGAACTCCAACTTGCAACTGAGATCATTGATAATTGGCGAGCAGCACACGCTTTCCCGCTTCATGTTATCTATATGCATTTACGTAGAATGCGGAGTTCCAACAACGAAGTTATAGTTGCTGAACGATTGAAAAGGCTGGATTCTATCATCGGGAAACTGAAACGCGAACAATCCATGAATCTATGGACTATGCAAGATCTTGGCGGGTGCCGAGTTATTGTCCCGAGCATTGATAAGGTTTATGAATGTTTTGAGAAGTACGATAAATCAAGAAAACGTCATATTTTTAAAAAGTCGTATGACTATATAAAGGTTCCCAAAGACTCTGGCTATCGTAGCCTGCACGCCGTATATGAATACCATAGTGATAAAAATGAGACATATAACAAGAATATGCTCGTAGAAATCCAATTCAGGACTCATTTGCAGCATTTGTGGGCGACAGCCGTTGAAACTATGGGTCTTTTCACTAAAGAAAGCATTAAGACTGGCGCAGGATCAGATGATGTGAAAAGATTCTTCGTTTTAACCTCCGCGCTCTTTGCAAAAAAAGAACAGCAACCTCTTCCTCCAAATGTTATCGATGATTTGGCTGAAATAGTATCTGAAATCAACACACTAAATAGAAAGCACAACTACTTGGATTTTTTAAGTGGTATTAGTGTTGCTGTTGACAATCAAAAATCCAGTGTCTCGAAATCATCTGCCGCGTATTATATCCTTATACTAAACTACAGCACCAGAAGGTTGCAAATCAAGTCATTCAAGGCAAGTCAATTTGAAACGGCAAATGCAATTTATAATTCAATTGAAGCGACAAGAGCTGCGAATAAAATTGATGCAGTCCTTGTTCGCGTTTCATCGTTTACAATTTTGGAGAAAGCATATCCAAATTATTTTTCTGATATATGGGAATTTGTGGATTTAGTAAGATCATATCTAAACAGCTCCATATCCAAAGGAAGTGATGACCATGTTTAAGACAATCTCAGTCACCGCAGCGTCAACCGCGAAGGAGAAAGGCCTAATCTCATTGTAGGAGAAAAGGTATTTAACGTAATGGCAGAATAAAGATTGGGTGCAGTACGAATGAAACCAAGAAACATAATAGCTGTTTTTCAGGGTGATGCTGCAATTGAGGCGATAGGTGGTGATGCTAATAAGCAGTTTAAGGCACTTAAAAGCCATGAAATTAGAAATCTTCGTAGCTTTTGCGATATAATGCTGCAAAATGGATGCGGCATGGCTCATTTTGACGGTTTTTTTGTGAGTTATTCTATCTTGCAGATTGGAAAAGAATTCGATTTGCTGAGATTTGGAGATGACTATATTCTGAATATCGAAATTAAAAGTGAACTGAAAATTGCTCAGAAGGAACAAAAGATATTAAATCAAATGCGTAGGAACCAGTATTATCTTCAGTTCCTCAACAAACCTATTCAAATTATTACATATGTCGAAAATGACGGATTCTATCATTATCAAAGTGATAATACTGTTGCTCGCGTATCCCCTGTGGTTGTCGTAGATTATATGCGAGATCAGAAGATTGATTATTCGGCAGATCCAGACAAGCTTTTTCTGCCGTCAAATTATCTCGTTTCACCATTCAATTCGACAGATGCTTTTATGGGAAACAGCTATTTTCTGACAAATGCCCAAGAAAAGGTTAAAGAAGAAACGCTGAAGGAACTCGATGAAACTCCCCTTATGTTTTTTTGCTTGTCTGCAAATGCAGGCACGGGGAAAACTTTGACAATGTATGATATTGCAAAAACATTCATCGAAAAAGGAAAGGATGTGCTGATAATCCATTGCGGGAAACTGAATCAAGGACATGAAACCTTGAAGTATAAATACGGTTGGAATATAGTTTCGATACGCGACATTTCTCATGACAAAAACCAACTTTCAATAAGCGCCAATTCCGTTGTCTTCATTGACGAAGCCCAACGAATTCGAATACCGCAATTATCTGCATTAATTGGGAAAGCAATTGAATTGCGGGTTCCATTATTTTTTTCATTTGACACAAAACAGTATCTCCGCACAGGAGAAACGCTCGACATAGGTGAATATCTATCTCAAAACTACCCGTCTATAAGGCTGTCCAAAAAGAAGCTAACCAACAAAATACGGACAAACAAGGCAATGGCTTCTTTCATTATTAATATGTTTCAAAAGGGCAAAAGCCATGATAACCTAAACTATGATTGTGTTACGGTTGACTACTTTGACACTCCCGAATTAGCGAAGGAATACATGGCGTTTTTACGCGAATCGGGATGGACCGCTATTACATATACAACATCGACTCGTAATGCTGATCCATTTGATGACCTCTCGGGGTTTGGGACTTGTAATGCACATGGCGTTATAGGACAAGAGTTTTCAAAAGTCGTCTTCGTCATGGACAACAAATTTACATATGGCGAAAACGGAAAACTGCAAATGAGAAATGGCTATTACAGTGCATCAGGAATGCTCTATCAGATTGTTACTCGCGTAGTCGACGAACTCAAAATAATAGTATTAGGGAATCAGTCACTTTATCTTGATTTACTTAAAATCAAATCAAGGAGCATGTAGGACGGTGGGGTTGATGGTTCCATATCGCAATATCGTTTTCAGCTAGGAGCATTCAAGGTCAGCCCTCATTGACAACAGACCGCGATCACGCGAAGAGGAGCAAGAATGAACAAGGAAGACCAGAACATCGAGTACAAGCAGAGCTGGCGTGACGAGTATCTGAAGTGGATCTGCGGTTTTGCCAACGCGCAGGGTGGGAAGCTGATCATCGGCGTTGACGATGACGGCAACCCCGTCGGCATGGCAAACTCCAAGAAACTACTGGAAGACATTCCGAACAAAATCCGGGACACGATGGGCATCGTCGCGGATGTCGCGCTCCTGCACAAGCGCGGCAAAGATGTCATTCGCGTCAAGGTGAGGAAGAGCTCGTTCCCGGTCTGCTACCGAGGGGAATACCACTACCGCTCTGGGGCCGTGAAGATGCTCCTGACCGGAACGGCGCTCACGGAGTTTCTCCTGTCGAAAAGCGGGATGGACTGGGACGCAGCGCCCACTTCAAGCGGATTCATGAAGGACGAGCATTCGTTTACCGCCTTGGCCGCCCGCTACAGAAAAGAGCGCAAGAGCAAGCTCACGGATGCGGACTTCGAATCGTTTGGTCTGGCGCAGGCCGATGGAAGGTTGACGAACGCGGGTGCGCTTTTCGCGGATGATTGCCCGCTTCGCCATTCACGGGTGTTCTGCACGCGATGGAACGGTTGCGACATGGCGGCGGGCGTGATGGACGCGAAGGACGACCAGGAGTATTCCGGCGGCATTCTTTCCATGCTCAAGTACGCCGAGGACTTCGTTCGCGGGCAATTAAAGGGTCTGTCCCCCCCTTAATGTCTCCCCCTTAACAAAGTGTAAGGAAGCGATCTGCGACTAGGCCTTGGGCCGACAAGCGCGGCGAGCCGCTTGACGCTCGGCTTCCTTCGGTCGCTTCGCTCCGCCCAAAGTCTGGAAACGATGACGCAGGACTCGCAGGTCGGCCCGCGCGGAGCGACGCAAACGGACGCAGGATGATCGCGTGGGGGCGGCGATTCCGAATGCTGAATGCTGAGTGCTGAATGCTGAATGGCTACCGGGCGCGTGCCAGTGGCCGGGCGAAGTGAGCTACGACCGTCTCCGCGCCGGCGCGGTTCGCGGCCTTGCACGGCGTGGCGGGGTGACCCCGCCACGCCGGCGGCGGCCGTATGGCCCGCGCAACGCGCGGGCGAGCCGGGGCGGATCGGGGGAAGACCTCCGAATGGCGGCGGCCAGCACCGGCGCGGACGCGGCGGATGTCCTGAAGCGAACGGTGTCAAAAAGTCAACCACTCATTTACTATTTGACAATTTCTTCTTGACTTTTGCGTTCTGCTGGTGGCAGAATCGGCGCCATCGAAGGAAC
>Ga0247608_10007560_pt1 | contig 11117 bp, 4 predicted proteins | sample 176DNAGHGlowgp2_FD_193490 | JGI IMG/M metagenome (GOLD analysis project Ga0247608, IMG submission 193490) | Sheep rumen microbial communities from Palmerston North, Manawatu-Wanganui, New Zealand - 1766 DNA GHGlow gp2 | ecosystem: Host-associated > Mammals > Digestive system > Stomach > Rumen ... | reverse complement strand
GCTGAAATTCGGCAACCTGACTGTCGACGCCGTTGCCAGCCAGAAAGAGACCTCGACAGAAAACATGCAGGTGCAGGGTGGCGCTTCGGCCCAGGAATTCGAGATCCGCGCCGACGAATACGAAGAGAACCGTCACTACTTCATCTCCCAGTATTTCTACGACAACTACAACAAAGCCATGTCCACCCTTCCCGTGGTGAACAGCAACATCAAGATCATACGGCTTGAAGTGTGGCGCACCAATATCGGCGCCGCCGTCACCAACAACCGCAACATTCTGGCCCTCACCGACCTTGGCGAGCACGACGTGCACAGTCCCGGAGTGGTGGCCGGCACTTCGGTGCTGCCCAACAGCAACACCAGCAACAACCTGCTGCAACTCATCAACACCAGTGCCATACGGAGCATCAACAACGTCAGCTCCTACATGGAAGGGCTTGGATTCTCGGGCGGTGCAGACTACGAAAAGGTGGAGAGTGCCCGTCTGCTACCCAGCAACGAGTACACCTTCAACTCGCAGCTGGGCTTCATCACCCTTTCGCAGCCCCTCGCCAACGACCAGATCCTGGCTGTGGCCTATCAATACCAAGTGATTGGCGACACCACCGTCTATCAGGTCGGCGAGCTCACCACCGATGGCGTCAACGACCCCAACACCCTCGTCGTCAAGCTGATCAAGAGTTCCGCCGTGAACCCGCGCAGCCCCCTCTGGAAGCTGATGATGAAAAACGTCTATTTCCTGAAAAGCACACAGATAAGCCGCGAGAACTTCCGTCTCAACGTGCTCTACGAAAACCCTGAGGGCGGAGTGGGCATAGGCTACTTCACCGAGGGGCCGATGGAAGGCACCCCGCTGGTCGAGGTGTTCGGGCTGGACCGCATGGACGCCTCGCAGAGCTACTACTACCCCGACGGCGTCTTCGACTGGTTCGACAGCGCCGCTTTCAAAGGCGGTACCATCCAGGCCACCACGGGCCGCATCTTCTTCCCCTACGTAGAACCCTTCGGCAAGGACCTGCGCGCCATGCTGGGCGACAACAGCCTCGCCAACCGATACTGTTTCGACTCGCTCTACACCATGACGCAGGCACTGGCGCAGCAGTATGCCGACAAGAACAAGTTCTACCTTGAGGGCTACTACACCAGTTCGGTGAGCGGCGAGATACAGCTGGGCTACAGCGTAACACAAGGCTCTGTGACCGTCACCGCCGGCGGCATGCCCCTCATCGAAAATGTCGACTACACCGTAGACTACACCATGGGAACGGTGCGCATCATCAACGAAAGCCTTCTGGCATCAGGCACCCCCATCAGTGTCAGCAGCGAGAACAGTTCCTTCAGCATGATGACCAAAACCATGCTGGGCATGCACCTGAACTATGAGTTCGACCCCGACATCAACCTCGGCGCCACCTTCATGAACCTGCGGGAGAAGCCGCTGACGCAGAAGAACAATTTCGGCGACGAGCCCACCTCCAACTCCATCTGGGGTCTTGATTTCAACTACCGTCGCGACGTGCCCTGGATAACGAAATTCATGGACCGCCTTCCCGGTCTGCAGACCAAGGCACCCTCCACCCTCACCCTTCAGGCCGAATTCGCCCACTTCATTCCCGGCATGGCCAATACCGGCAGCGACGACGGCAAGGTGACCTATATCGACGATTTTGAAGGCGCCGAGAGCAACATCGACCTCAAAGGCTACTCCTACTGGCATCTTGCCTCGACGCCGCAGGACTACCGCATGTCGGTACCCCTCTTTCCCGAAACGGCTATCGGCACCGGTCTCGCCTATGGCTACAACCGTGCCAAACTGGCCTGGTACTCCGTAGGTCGCATCTTCTTCGAATCCGGCTGTCCCGACAACATCGACGAGAACGACCGTTCGCATCCCTATGCACGCCAGATCAGCCAGAAGGAAGTCTTTCCGAACAAAAGCCTCGACGCCAGCGAGAACACACGCCTTCAGGAGCTCAACCTGGCCTTCTACCCCTCCGAGAAAGGACCCTACAACTACGATGTCAACCCCACGCCCTTCAGTTCCGGTATCGACGCTTCCGGACAGCTGCTCAATCCACGCTCACGATGGGGCGGCATCATGCGTGAACTGACCTACACCGACTTCGAAAGTCAGAACATCGAAACCATAGAATTCTGGCTTATGGACCCCTTCATCGACCCCGCCACCGGCGCCACCGACATGTCGAAAACAGGCGGCAAGCTCTATATCAACCTGGGCGACATCAGCGAGGACATCCTTCGCGACGGACGCAAAGGGTTCGAGAACGGTTTGCCCACCGGCAACACCGCTGATGCCTTCGCCGCCAACCCCGTCGACACCACCATCTGGGGGCGCGTTCCCGTCATGCAGGCCGTTGTCAACGCCTTCGACAACAACGAGACAGCCCGCCACTATCAAGATGTGGGCTACGACGGGCTCTCGAGCAGCGACGACCTCGGCGACGAGCAGAGTTTCTTTGCCGACTACCTGAACCAGATTGCCAACACCTTCGGCACCTCGTCGGAAGCCTACCTGCAGGCCGTTGCGGACCCCTCGAGCGACAACTACCGCTACTACCGCAGCTCGGTCTACGACCGCGACAACGTCAAAATCAACGACCGCTACAAACTCTTCAACAATCCCGAGGGCAACTCCGCCTCCGACGCCGACAACCCGGAGTCGTACACCACGCAGAACACCACCTATCCCGACGTTGAGGACATCAACCGCGACAACACCCTCAGCGAAAGTGAGAATTACTACCAATATGTCGTCGACCTGCGTCCCGACCAGATGGTCATAGGCCAGAACTATATCGTCGACATCCACGACGCGCAAAACGTGCAGCTGGCCAACGGCGCGATGACAAGCTGCCGCTGGTACCAGTTCCGCATCCCCATCCGCGAACCCGACCAGACCATCGGCAACATCAACGGTTTCCAGTCGATACGCTTCATGCGTATGTTCCTCACCGACTTCGAGGAGCCCGTCATCCTGCGTTTCGGAACCCTCGAGCTGGTCTATGGCACCTGGCGCAAATACAGCGAAGACCTCCTCCAACCCGGCGACTATCCGACAGGACAAAACGAAAACACCACCTTCACCCTTTCCACAGTCAACATCGAAGAGAACGGAAGCCGCGAACCCGTGCCCTACAACCTGCCGCCCAACATAGAACGCGAGTCCTGGTACTCCACCTCGTCGTCCTACACCGAGCTCAACGAGCAGGCCCTCTCGCTCGACATCCAGGAGCTCAATGCCGGCGACGCCCGCGCCATCTACCGCAACTCGCAGTACGACCTACGCTATTACGGCAAGCTGAAAATGTTTGTCCACGCCGAAAAGAAGTTCGAGACCGACAACCTCTACGACGGCGACCTCACCCTCTTTGTGCGTCTGGGTAGCGACTACACCAATAATTATTATGAATACGAAGTGCCCCTCCAACTCACGCCGTGGGGCACCCCAGCCGTGAGCAAGGAACTCATCTGGCCCGAAGCCAACAACGTGGAGATAGACCTTCAGAAGCTGGTGGAAATCAAGACCAACCGCAACCGCAGCATCCGTTCCGGCAGTGGCGACCTGATTTCGGCCTATGCCGCCTATTCGGAGATGGTGTCAGGCAAGAAATACACCGTTGTCGGCTCGCCCAACCTCGGCAAAGTCAAAGTCATCATGGTTGGCGTGCGCAACCCTCGCAAACAGACCCTCGACGACGGCAACGACATGCTGCCCAAAAGCGCCATTATTTGGATCAACGAGCTGCGCCTGTCAGACTACATCAACCGTGGCGGCATCGCCGCTATGGCGCTGGCACGCACCAACCTTGCCGACGCCGGCAACCTGTCGCTCTACACTTCCTACACCACCTCCGGCTTCGGCAACCTTGAGGACAAACTGAACAAGCTGGAACTCGTCAACACCTTCAATATCCAGTCGACACTGAACCTCGAACTCGGCAAGTTCCTGCCCGACGAATGGGGTATGCACATTCCCCTCTATGTCGACTACAACAACCAGATAGGCACACCGGAGTACAATCCCCTCGACCCCGACGTCAAGCTCCGCGACGACCTCAAGACCTACCAGACACAGGCCGAACGCGACTCGATACGCTCGATGACGCAGCAGCGCAAATCCACCACCAACATCACCCTCACCAACATCCGCAAGGAACGCACCGGCAAATCGGCGCTGAAACCGCATTTCTACGACATCGAGAACTTCGCCTTCTCCTATGCCTACAGTGGCGAGCGCACCAGCGACGACGACCTGGAATACTACAACAAAGACCAGCACCGAGGCGGCTTTTCCTACAATTTCTCGGTGGCGCAGCCCAAACAGTTCAAACCCCTCGACAAAGTCAAACTGTTCCAAAACAAAAACCTCAAAATCTTCCGCGATTTCAATCTCTACTACCAACCCAAAAACATCTCTTTCACCACCGAGATCTATCGCGACATCGAGGCCACCCTGCTGCGCAACAAGTCGGCGGCACTGGTCATCATGAACCCCTCATACTTCAAGCAGTTCACCTGGCGCCGCGACTACAATCTGCAGTACGACTTGGCACGCAGCTTCCACATCACCTACAACGCCACCGCCAATGCCCGCATCGACGAGCCACCCGGAGTCGTCGACCGTTCCGGCAACGACTCGCTGTGGATGGCCATCATGCGCGGCGGGACTATGCAGAACTTCCAGCAGAACATCAACATCACCTGGGACCTCCCCATCAACAAGTTGCCCTATCTCGACTTCCTGCGCACACCCTTCTCTTACCGCACCAGCTACACCTATGCCGGCACCACACAGGCCCTGGCCAACCAAGGCAGCATCATCAGCAATTCCACCGTGATGAACATGGGTGTCCAAGGCAACTTCCAAACGCTCTACAACAAGCTGAAATGGGTCAAGAAGGCCTACGACCGCAAGCCCGCCAAGAAGAAAGACAACACTAAAAAAGGCAAAGACGCCGACAAGGACAAAAACGATGTCGACAAAAAGCGCGGCATCGAGCAACGCAAGACCGACACCGCCCTTGCTGATTCGCTGCGCCGCGAAGCACGCAAAGAGATGCTACGCAGCATTGGCAACTTCGGCATCCGACTGGCCACCAGCGTAAAAGACGTCAACATACAATACAACAACACCTGGGGTGCCTCTATAGCAGGCTTTATGGGCGAAGCGAAGATCATTGGATTAGACCCGTCGAACTACTGGACCCCGGGCGTAGGCTTCGTCTTCGGATTGCCCACCGCATCGCCCAACGACGACAACAGCAACGGCGCCATCGAAACGCTACTCCGCAACGACCTCCTCTCGCACGACACCCTCATGAACACGCCGAGCCTCATCAGCGGCAACCGCATCCTCTCTTTCAGGGCTTCCGTGGAGCCGCTGCGCGATTTCAAGATTCAGCTCGAAGCCACCCAAAACTACTCGTCGCGCGAAGACTTCTACTTCAAATACCTCTCCCAGACCGACCGCGTAGAGGGTCCGCTGTCATACATCATGACAGGCTCCTACAGCTCCACCTTGTGGGCCTTCAACACCGCCTTCAAAAACAGCGACGACCTGTTCCGCCAGTTCACCGAAGCACGCAGCATCGTGGCGCAACGACTCGCCGACATGAACCCCGACCCCTACAACAGCAACATGGTGCTCGACACGATGAACCAACTCTACTACCCCGCCGGCTATAGCGCCAACCAGCAAACGGTGCTACTCACAGCATTCCTGTCCACCTATCTCGGCAACGACCCAGCCAAGACAAGCTTCTCGCCCTTCCTGAAGATGCCCCTGCCCAACTGGAATGTCAACTATACGGGCCTCAACAAAGTGGAGTTCCTCAAGAAATGGTTCACCAACATCACCATCTCACACAAATACAACGCCGTATACACCATCGGCAATTTCTACACCGACGCCGCCATCTCGGGTGTCGACAACAGCTACGACTACGGCAACGAGAGCATCATCAACAACAATGGCGACTATATTGCCCCCGTAAGCATGGAAGGCGTGTTGATCAGCGAACAGTTCAACCCGCTCATCAAGTTGTCGGTCAACATGGTCAACAGCTTCCTGCTGAACCTCTCCATACAGAAAAACAGGAGCTTGGCGCTCAGCTTCTCCAACAACCAACTTACCGAAAACACACGCGACGGACTGACCATGGGTACGGGCTACCGCTTCAAAGACTTGGAGTTCCACATCAAAGCCGGCGACAAGGTACACGACCTGAAGAGCGACCTCGTGCTGCAGTTCAACCTGACCTACAACAGCAACAAAACCGTCATCCGTAAAATCAACCAGAACACCAGCCAGATATCGTCAGGCTCCAGGATTTGGGTTGCCGAGGTGTGGGCCGAATATGCACTCTCGTCGACGCTGACGCTGCGTGCCTTCTTCCAGACCAACATCAACCGACCCTACATCTCCAACGCCTATCCCAACTCCACAACAAAAGGGGGTATCACGGTACGCTTCTCCTTCTAAGCCATGTGCTGCCAGAAATCGGCATGCTTGATTTTCAAGGCATCAGGATCAAAGACAGGTTCTTTCCCCGCTTTGCGCTGCTGCTCGTATTCGCGCAACGACCGCAACGCTTTGGGCGAGAGGATCAGAATGGTCACGATATTGATCCACGCCATCGCGCCGACACCGATATCACCCAGCGTCCACACGATGCCCGAGCCCGCCAGCGAACCGCAAAACACAGCGCCGATGGTTCCTATACGCAACAGCCACACCACCGTCTTCTCTGAGCGGTCGTCGCCGAAATGAAGGTCGGCTTCCTCATAACGCTGTTCTGCATCCTGCAGCATAGTTTCCTCTTCTTTAAGCCACCGCGCACCCTCAGCGCTGGGTTTGGGACCCGTAGCAACGCGCTCGGCCTGCACCATCTTCGACAATCTGCGCAGCCGGCGGCGACGCACGCGGCTGAAGATATAGATCAGGTTGGTTTCGGCATAATAATAGTACGCCATAATGGTGGTGAACGCAAAGAAAAACAGTGCCACAGATATCACCATGTCGCCCAAGCGGTTGCCGATGACCGTGCCAAGAGCATTGGAAGTGTAGAACACCCCCGGCTCGCCCTCTGGCGCACCGGGATTCTGCAACAAGTAACTCACCTCGGCAACGCCACCCACATGCTGCACACTGTCGATGATATTGTAGGTTTTGCACGCCAAAATCATCAGCGCCGTAGCCGTACAAACCAGCAACGTGTCGATATAGACCGAGAAAGCCTGCACCAAACCCTGCTTCACGGGGTGACTCACCTTGGCGGCAGCAGCAACGATAGGGCCGGTACCCTGACCCGCCTCATTGGAATAGATGCCACGCTTCACGCCCCATGCTATGGTGCTGCCTATCAAGGCACCACCCACAGAATTGATACCCACAGCACCACGCAGCATATCCATAAAGACACCCGGAACCACACGGTAGTGGACCACCAGGACCACCAGCGACAGCACGATGTAGAGCATCGCCATAAAGGGAGCCACAATCTGAGCCACGTTGGCTATGCGCTTGACGCCACCGATGATGACAAGGCCTATCAGTAAGGCCACAGCCAGACCCACTATCCACGCATCGACATGGAAGGTGCGCTCGAACGACAGCGCGATACCATTGCATTGCACCGGAGGCAGAAGGACACCACAAGCCACAGCGGCAAGGGTGGCAAAAACCATTGCCAACAAAGGACTGCGCAAGCCCTTTTCTATATAGTAAGCCGGACCGCCGCGGAACTCGCCATGGTGGTTCTCCTTGAAAATCTGCGCCAAGGTGGCTTCCACGAATGCACTTCCGGCACCGAAGAAGGCTATGACCCACATCCACACTATGGCACCCGGGCCTCCGAATCCGATGGCGGTGGCGACGCCCACGATGTTGCCCGTTCCCACACGGCCCGACAGCGCCATAGCAAAAGCCTGAAAAGAGGTGATACCCGTCTTCTGGCTGCTGTCGTTGCTGAACAGCAGCCGCACCATTTCGCCCAAACGGCGCACCTGGACAAAGCGCGTGCGCAGCGAGAAATACAGTCCCGACAACAGACACAAACCCACAAGCAGAGGGCTCCACACCCAACCGTTGACAGCCTTGATGGCCTCGACCATCCAACCTCCGATGTTTTGCATGAATGATTCCATAATGATGCTTGCTAAAAGAGGTGCAAAAGTACATAAATTATTCATACTGTACAAATTTTTCTTTTCCTTATCGTTGCTGCGCCAAGCGCTGCAGACCTTAAAAAATCCAAAAAAACACGACAGACACAATAAAGAAACACTTTTTCTGTTAAAGAAAAACTTATATCGTATAAGCCAGTGTAGCACCACTCTGTGACACTCTTTCTTCTTTCCCGCTACAGGGCCGTCATCATTAATTCACACATTCTCCTAATGAAAAAAATAACATATAGCTGCCTTCTTATTCTTTTCTCGGCACTGCCCCTGCTGACCACGGCGCAGAACAACAAAGAGACTAAAAAAGTGGTCAATGTCAACAAGCTGGATGTCATATACCAAGACGAAGACGACGAATACCAAAACGCCGTGATAGACCAGAAAGACAACGCCACCACCCCAACTGCCACAAATCCTCTGGCCCTTCCTGAGGACGATGACGACGAAGAGCTGATACAAGCCAACCAGATGTATCGCCCCGAGCAAATGGGCGAAGGCGTGGAAAGCGAATTCGACATCCTCTACGCCACCATGGACTTCGAAGTCATCCACTATGCCAGCAAAGAGGAGCTCCCCGATGCCGTAAACATCCACCTCACCGACCCTTCCAAGAACCGCAAGTTCTGTTTCCCCACCCGCGACATCTCACGCCTCTCGTCGCACTTCGGAGCCCGCAAACGCCGCTGGCACTACGGCGTGGACCTCGCCATGCCCACCGGCGAACCCGTCTATGCCTGCTTCGACGGCATCGTCCGCATCTCCAAATGGAACAACTCATACGGCAACCTCGTCGTCGTGCGCCATTTCAATGGTCTTGAAACCTACTACGCCCACCTCTCACAACGCGACGTCACACCTGGCGACACCGTGCGTGCCGGCACCGTCATAGGCCTCTGCGGCAACACGGGACGCTCCTTCGGAAGCCACCTCCACCTCGAAATACGCTACATGGGCAAGGCTATGAACCCCGAATACCTCCTCGACTGCGTCAACCACAAACTGCTCAGCGACGAAATCGTCCTCACCCCCTCCTACTTCGTAAAGACGGGCAGCTCGCACAGCTCGCCGGACCTCTCCAGACTGAAAAGCGTCAACCACAAAGCCGGCACTGCCGCCAACAACAGCACCACATTGGCGCAGAACCAGCCGCGCGACCCCAACGCCAAACCCACACCGCCACCTCCTCAAGCCAAGAAGAAAGCCACTACCGCCGCCAAATACTATAAAGTGCGCAGTGGCGACACCCTGAGCAAGATTGCCGCCCGCAACGGCACCACCATCAAAAAGCTCTGCAAACTCAACGGCATCAAAGAAACCAAAGTCCTTCAGATAGGTCAGAAAATACGCGTCCGCTAATGCGCCTCGACATCCTCACCCTCTTCCCGAACATGATGAACATGTTCTTCGATGAGTCCATCATCTCACGCGCCCGCAAAAAAGGGCTCGTGGAAGTCCATTTCCATAACCTCCACGACTACTCCCTCTCGCGCTATGGCAGCGTCGACGACTACCCCTATGGCGGCAATGCCGGCATGGTGATGGCCATAGAACCTCTGGCCAACTGCATCGAAAAGCTGCAGTCCCAGCGCCATTACGACGACGTCATCTATACCGCCCCCGACGGCGAACAGTTCTCCCAGCCCATGGCCAACGCCCTCTCGCTCAAAGAGAACCTCATCATTCTCTGCGGGCACTACAAAGGCGTCGACGAACGTCTGCGCGAGCACTTCATCACACGTGAAATATCCATCGGCGACTACGTCCTCACTGGTGGCGAACTGGCAGCAGCCGTCATCTGCGACGCCGTCGTCAGACTCCTGCCTGGCGTCATCGGCGACGAACAGTCGGCGCTCGAAGACTCCTTCCAGGACGGTCTCCTTGCCCCGCCGGAATACACACGCCCTGCCGAATTCCGCGGCTGGCGGGTACCTGACATACTGCTCAGCGGCAACCACGCCAAGATAGAACAGTGGCGCTACGAGCAAGCCCTGCAACGCACACGCCAACGACGTCCCGACCTGCTGGGAAAAAACGGGGAAAACCATTAACCGTGGAAAAACAATAACCGGGGAAAACCATTAACCGGAAAAAGCAACAAACACACATCAATCCGAAAAACAAATAAAAACAATAATATGACCGAATTCGAAAAATTTGCCACACGCCACTGTGGCATCAGCAGCACCACCTACAGCAAATACACCTCAGCCATCAACCGCAGCGCCATGGCTTCCCCGCTCGTCACCGACTCACTGACACCCTACATCATCGAGGAACGCCAGCTCAACATGACGCAGATGGATGTCTTCAGCCGCCTGATGATGGACCGCATCATCTTCCTTGGCACCGCCATCGACGACTACACCGCCAACGTCATTCAGGCACAGCTCCTCTTCCTGGAGTCCGTCGACAGCCAGAAAGATATCTCCATCTACCTCAACTCGCCGGGAGGCTCCGTCTACGCCGGCCTCGGCATCTACGACACCATGCAGCTCATCAGCCCCAAAATCGCCACCATCTGCACCGGCCTCGCCGCCTCGATGGCCAGCGTACTCCTCTGCGCCGGCGAGAAAGGCATGCGCTCCGCCCTGCCCCACGCCCGCGTCATGATACACCAGCCCATGGGTGGCGCCGAAGGTCAGGCTTCCGACATGGAAATCACCGTCCGCGAGATCCAGAAACTCAAGAAAGAGCTCTACGAGATCATCGCCGACCACAGCGGCCAGACCTTCGAACAAGTGGAGAAAGACAGCGACCGCGACCACTGGTTCACCGCCGAAGAAGCCAAAAACTACGGCATGATCGACGAGGTGCTCGTCAAAAAGTAAATTCCACCCAATACATATAGAAAGAATCAGAGGCCGCCAGCTGACGGCCTCTTTTGTTTTATAGCGTCACTCCCACCTAAATTCCAG
>Ga0247608_10007555_pt1 | contig 11125 bp, 8 predicted proteins | sample 176DNAGHGlowgp2_FD_193490 | JGI IMG/M metagenome (GOLD analysis project Ga0247608, IMG submission 193490) | Sheep rumen microbial communities from Palmerston North, Manawatu-Wanganui, New Zealand - 1766 DNA GHGlow gp2 | ecosystem: Host-associated > Mammals > Digestive system > Stomach > Rumen ... | reverse complement strand
GAACGGCAATAATTATCAGTGGAAGAAACCGTCATGGAAGTAAATGAGCATTGAAGAGTGCATAGATAGAGCTATCATGTCTCAGCAGACGATAGAGATTGAATACTGCACACGAAACGGGCATGTCTTTGCCTGTGGGATTACTGACATTGGGTATTCAAAATACTATGGTGGAGGGTATATCGTGGCTCGTCGAACAGACATTGGTGAAGACCGGACATTCAAGGTGAGCAGAATCCTGAGTATCAACGGGCACTCCTTCAATAAGATATATTGGCGACAAATTGGTGATGAGTTTAAGAGAATATATTAATTCACAAGACTAAAGATGGCTTTTTCTGAGCAGCCCGGACATTAGACTTGGAGATAGAGAAGTGCAGATTGCAGGAGTGTAACTCCATTTAATTTCAGCTTCAAGAATGTTCATGGAATTACACTCTATTTCATAATCCGCTGTAGTGTCACTTTTCGCTCAAAAAGGTCACCTAAGGGTCGCTGGAAAAGAAAAAGCACTTGCGAATAATTCGTAAGTGCTTGATTTTTAGTGTGGACCAGCCAGGGCTTGAACCTGGGACCTCCAGATTATGAGTCTGTTGCTCTAACCAACTGAGCTACAAGTCCAGTGCTTTTGATAAAAGCGGTGCAAAGGTAAGCAGATTTTCTTAAATATCCAAATAAATTTGGGAAAATCTTTGTAACTTTGCAGCCGATATATGAAAGAAGAGATACAAGGGCTGTCATTGCAGCAGGTTGAAGAGAGTAGGCGTGCGCACGGCGAGAACGTGCTGACGCCGCCCCCGCGCCAGTCAATGTGGCGGCTTTATTTGGAAAAGTACGACGATCCTATGGTACGCATTCTCTTGGTGGCTGCCGTAGTATCGCTTGCGCTGGCCTTCGTGAAGCAAGACTTTGTGGAGACGCTTGGCATCATAGCTGCCATTATTCTGGCTACGACCGTAGGTTTCTATTTCGAGCGCGACGCCGCCCGTAAGTTTGATGTGCTGACCCAGTTAGGCGAGGAGCAGCCAGTCAAGGTGCTGCGCCGGACGGCGGAGGACAACGCGACTGGAAAGTCTTCCAGTAAGGTTATAGAGATAGCTCGCCGCGAGGTGGTGGTGGGCGATGTCGTCATTGTGGAAACGGGCGACGAGGTTCCGGCCGACGGTCGTTTATTTGAGAGTACCGACCTTCAGGTGGACGAATCAAGTCTGACCGGTGAGTTGCTTACCAACAAAGCGGTGGCCGGCCCGAGCGTAGCAGCGAGTAGCGCGGGGGCTGGTCAGCGCATGGCAGAGGGCGCTGCGAGCGGGGAGGCTTATCCGAAGGATGTGCTTCTGCGCAGCTCGATGGTGATGAACGGTACGGGCCGTTACGTCGTGTCGGCAGTAGGCGACGAGACGGAGATAGGCCACGTAGCGCGTCAGTCGACGGAAATTACCGGCGTCAAGACCCCTCTTAACCTTCAGCTGGACCGCCTCGCCAAGCTTATCAGCAAGATAGGCGGCTGCACAGCCATGGCGTCGTTCGTCCTTTTCCTTGGCCACGACATACTTACCAATCCCCTTTGGCACAGCAGCGACTATGTGGGCATGCTGGAAGTGGTGCTGAAGTACTTTATGATGGCCGTCACCCTCATCGTCATGGCAGTGCCCGAGGGTCTGCCCATGGCCGTCACCCTGGCTTTGGCGCTGAACATGCGTAGGATGCTCAAGTCTAACAATCTGGTGCGCAAGCTTCAGGCCTCCGAGACGATGGGTGCCGTCACCTGCATCTGCACCGACAAGACCGGCACGCTGACGCAGAACCGCATGACAGTAGCCGAGGTGGAAGTGTACGGCGAGCAAGAATCTGCAAGGGACATGCTCTACCGGTCCATAGCTCTGAACACCACTGCCACGCACGAGGTGGGCAATCCTACCGAGCAGGCCCTTTTGCGCTGGCTTGCAGCACAGGGCGTGGACTACCAGCAGCTGCGTTCCCAGAACCCCTTCACCTCGCGCGAGCCCTTCTCCACCGAGCGCAAGTACATGTCGACCACGGTGGGCGGCACCCGGTATATTAAAGGTGCCCCCGAGATAGTCATGTCCATGTGCAGCCTTACCGACGCTGTTCGCCGGCAGGCCTCCGAACACCTCATGGAGTGGCAGCAGCATGCCATGCGCACCCTGGCCGTCGCCCAGGACGACCGTCTGCTGGCCATCATAGCCATCAGCGACCCCCTGCGCGAGGAAGTGCCCGACGCCATCCGCCAGTGCGAACAGGCCGGCATCGACGTCAAGATAGTCACCGGCGACACCGCCGAAACGGCCAGGGAGATAGGCCGCCAGATAGGTCTCATCCCCGACTCCTCTCCAGCGGTGGGAGAGGGGAACGTTCTGTCCATCACCGGCTCCGAGTTTGCGGCGATGAGCGACGATGAGGCCCAGAAGATAGTGACAGGCCTGAAGGTGATGTCGCGTGCCCGTCCTACCGACAAGCAGCGCCTGGTCAGCCTGCTGCAGCGTCAGGGCCAGGTCGTTGCCGTCACCGGCGACGGCACCAACGACGCCCCCGCGCTGAACCACGCCCATGTCGGCCTGTCGCTTGGCAGCGGCACCAGCGTGGCCAAGCAGGCCAGCGACATCACCCTGCTCGACGACTCCTTCCGCTCCATTGTCCACGCCGTCATGTGGGGCCGGTCACTCTATAAGAACATCCAGCGCTTCATCTTCTTCCAGCTTGTGGTCAACGTCACGGCGCTCCTGCTGGTGCTCTTCGGCGCCTTCGTAGGCACCGAGCTGCCCCTTACCATCACGCAGATACTCTGGATAAACCTCATTATGGACACCTTCGCCGCCATGGCCCTGGCCTCGCTGCCTCCCAGCCGCGAGGTGATGCACGAGCATCCGCGCTCGCGCGACGCCTTCATCATCACGCGTCCCATGATGCACGGCATCCTCGTCATCGGCGGGCTCTTCTTCCTTGGCATGTTCGCCCTGCTATGGTACTTCGAGCGCATTGCCGGCGTCAACCCCACCGAGCTCACCGTCTTCTTCACCATCTTTGTCATGCTGCAGTGGTGGAACCTCTTCAATGCCCGTTCGCTGGGCTCCCACCACTCCGCCCTGCGCCGTCTGTGGGCCTGCCGCGGCTTCCTGCTGGTGCTGGTGCTGGTGCTGGTCGGCCAGTGGCTTATCGTCACCTTCGGCGGCAAGATGTTCCGCACCGTACCCCTTGCGCCGCTGACGTGGCTGTACATCATCGTAGGCACGAGTCCGGTGCTGTGGATAGGCGAGCTGTACAGGAAGTTCTTTGACCTGAAGGGCAAAGCGAGCGGAGCTCGTGGGAGAGTTGATAGTTGATAGTTGACAGTTGATAGTTATTCAGGTCAGATGTCTGGTTACGTTGCCACGATAGGAATGTTCGACGGTGTCCATGCCGGTCACCGTTTCGTGCTGGGGCAGGTAGTGTCCGAGTCGCGTCGCCGTGGTCTCCGGTCGCTGTGCATCACCTTCGACCACTCCCCCCGCCACGAGCAGGTGCTCACCCCGCTTGCCGAGAAGCGCCAGCTCATCCTCGCCACCGGCATCGATCGTGTCGAGGTGCTGCCCTTCACCCCTGCTCTCAAGTCCATGACCGCCCGCCAGTTCATGTGCGACGTGCTTCGCCGTCGCCTCGGTGTCGAGGTACTGCTGACGGGCTACGACAACCGCTTCGGCCACAACCGTGCCGAGGGCTTCGACGACTACCGTCGCTACGGTCTCGAGCTGGGCATCGACGTCGTCGCCCTGCCTGCCGAGGGCAGCGTCAGCTCGTCGCGCGTGCGCCAGCTGCTTCAGGACGGTCAGGTGGACGAGGCCGCCCGCTGTCTGGGCCGTCCCTACAGCATCAGCGGCACGGTGGTCCACGGCGAGCATCTGGGCACCCGTCTGGGCTTCCCCACGGCCAATATCGTGCCGCACTGTCCCCAGCAGCTCGTCCCTGCCCCCGGCGTCTATGCCGTCACCTGCGGCACGCTGAAGGGCATGATGAACATCGGCACCCGTCCCACCTTCGGGCCCCATGGCCAGACCCTCGAGGTCCATCTCTTCGACTACCACGGCGACCTTTACGGCCGCCAGCTCACCATCGGCTTCGTGCGCCGTCTGCGCGCCGAGCGCCCCTTCCAGAGCGCCGCCGAACTGATAGAACAACTAAAAAAAGACGCCCTTCAGGCGCAACAGCAATTATGAAAAAAGCCCTTAGCTACCTTCTCGTCTTCATCGGCCTCCAGTTGTTAGGAGGTGCCGTCATCCCCCCTGTCTGGGCGGCCGTCACCCACTCGCCCGACATGACCCCGGCCAAGCTCATCGTGACTACCACCATAGTCAGCCTTGCCACCATCCTGGTGTTCCTGCTGGCGCGGTGGGCCGAGCTGTCGCCCCGCTGGCTGCGCACGCGTCCCTGGAGCGTACTGCTGTGGACCGTCGTGGCCGCCCTCGGCCTCATCATCCCCTCCATGTGGCTGCAGGAGCACATGCCCGAGCTGCCCAACCTGGTGGAGAGCGAGTTCGACATGATACTGCGCGACCGCTGGGGCTACCTGGCCATCGGTCTGCTGGCCCCCCTCAGCGAGGAAGTCGTCTTCCGTGGTGCCATCCTCAAGCGTCTGCTTCAGTCACCGCGCCTGTCGACCTGGGCAGCCATCGCCCTCTCGGCCCTGCTCTTCGCCCTCATCCACATGAACCCCGCCCAGATGCCCCACGCCTTCGTCATCGGCCTCCTCTTAGGCTGGATGTACTGGCGCACGGGCTCCATCCTGCCCGGCATGGCCTTCCACTGGGCCAACAACTCGGTGGCCTACGTCATGTACAACCTCTATCCCGACCCCGACATCAGGCTCGTCGACCTCTTCAAGGGTTCCCAGTCGCACGTGCTCATGGCCCTCGGCTTCTCGCTGCTCATCCTGCTGCCCGCGCTCTTCCAGCTGCACCTGCTGATGCGCCGTGCCGACGCGGGCGACCGTCGCAGCTGACCCCATTCCGTACGGACCCCGACACAAAGCGAGCGGACTGCCTCTGACACTTTCAGCAGGCAGTCCGCTCTTCGTTAGTATGTTATGAAAAAATTTGAGAGAAAGTAAAGCTTCACAGCTTCACAAGTGTGTTTTAACTAAACATGATGTATATAGAGAAAGCATAGAAAAAATTCTCAGTCCTTCGCCTCGACCGGCATCGTCACCTTCGAGCTGTCGCCCTGCGTGTCGGCCGCGTTCACGGCCTGTACCGGTCTCACCGCTGTCACGGTGTCCACGTCGTGCTCCAGCACCGCGTAGTCCTCCACCGTATTCCAGCTGCTGTCCCACGGAGCCTGCAGCGCGCCGCCGACGGTCAGAATGATAGCCACCACCGAGGCAGCCTTGAACAGCGGCATCAGCCTGTCCCTCAGACTCACCACCTTGGCCTTCACCACCGGGGCCTCGTCGCTGATGAGCCCCATCAGGCGCTCGTCGAAGTCCTCGCCCAGCGTCTCCTCCCCGGCCTGTGCCTCGAAGAAAGGCTTCCACTGGCTCAGCTCCTCGGCCACGTCGTCCCCGCGGAAGTACTCACGCAGCGTGCGTTCCTCCTCCAGCGAGGTCTCAGCCTCCCAGTAGCGCTCCAACAGCAACTCTATCTTTTTCGTATCCATACGTTATGTCGTTTCTAATAGTAAGACGAATCACACGGCAGAAAGTTACAGAAAAGACCCAAAAATTTGCTTTTTTCCTTGTTTCTTCGTACCTTTGCCCCCAGGAAAAGACATTCTGACAAGCAATGAAAGAGAAACTAACCCTTGTAAAAGTAGGCGGTGCCGTCGTCGAGGACGAAGCCCAGCTCACCCAGCTGCTGCGCGACTTTGCCGCCATTCCCGGCCGTAAGGTGCTCGTGCACGGCGGTGGCCGCCGCGCCACCAAGACGGCCGAGCGCCTGGGTCTGGAGACCCGCATGGTAGGCGGCCGCCGCATCACCGACGCCGACATGCTCGAAGTCGTCACCATGGTCTACGGAGGCCTGGTCAACAAGCAAGTCGTTGCACGCCTGCAGTCCGTCGGCGTCGACGCCCTCGGGCTCACCGGAGCCGACGCCAACGTCATCGTGAGCCACCGCCGACCGCCGAAGGACGGCATAGACTACGGCTTCGTGGGCGACGTAGACCACGTCAGCTGCGACACCCTCTCAGCCCTCATCGAGGCCGGCCTGGTGCCCGTCGTAGCCCCCCTGACCCACGACGGCCACGGCAACATCCTCAACACCAACGCCGACACCATGGCCTCCGAGACCGCCAAGGCTCTGGCCACACGCTACGACGTCACCCTCGTCTTCTCCTTTGAGAAGCCCGGCGTGCTCCTCCGCCCTGACGACGACGACAGCGTCATACCCGTCATCCGCCGCGCCGACTACGACCGCTACCGTGCCGACGGCACCATCAGCGGCGGCATGCTGCCCAAGATAGAAAACGCCCTCAGCGCCGTCGACGCCGGCGTCAGCCGCGTCGTCATCACCCTGGCCACCGCCATCGACGGCCAACACGGCACCGTCATACAGCGATAGCCCCCCGTCACCAGCGTTATCATACAGCAACAGCCCCCCGTCACCACCCACGTCAAGCAACGACAGTGAAAGAACTGAGCTTCCAGCACGACATACTGCCTCTCAAGGACGAACTCTACCGTCTGGCCCTCCGCATCACCCAGAACCCTGCGGAGGCCGAGGACGTCGTGCAGGAAACCCTCATCAAGGTATGGCGCCGACGCGACACATGGGCCGACATCCAGAACATCGAGGCCTTCTGCCTCACCACCTGCCGCAACCTCGCACTCGACAAGCAGCGCCATCTCGACAACCACGCCGTGGCCCTCGACGACGCCCACGACCCCATAGACCCCACCGCCTCGTCAAACCCCGAGCAGCACGCCATACAGCGCAACCGCGTAGAGCTGGTACGACGCATCATAGGCGCACTGCCCGAAAAGCAGCGCACCTGCATACAGCTGCGTGACATAGAAGGGAAAAGCTACCGCGACATAGCCGACATACTCGGCATCACCGAACAGCAGGTCAAGGTCAACATCTTCCGCGCCCGACAGGCCGTGCGCGACCGCTTCCTGCAGCTCGACTGACCGCCAGCGCCACGCGCCTCTCTCCCCCCTGGGTTCACTTTGCGTTCACTTTGGGTTCACTTTGCGCTCACTCTATTTTATGCAGACAGAGTGTAGGCAGCGTTTACGTAAAATGACGGCAGAGGGGCGCTGCTCCTGCTTTACTCCAGGTACGTATATCCGTAGAGGCCCGAGCGGTAGTTCGAGAGGAACTCCTTGCCCTCCTCCAGCGTTATCCTGCCCTGCTTGACGCTCTTGGCCACCCATATCTCCAGCTGGCGGACCAGCTTCTTCGGGTCGTACTGTACGTAGTCGAGCACCTCGGCCACGGTCTCGCCGTCAATGATTTGGTCTATGTGGTAGTGTCCGTCCTTCACCGAGATGTGCACTGCCGTGGTGTCGCCGAAGAGGTTGTGCATGTCGCCCAGTATCTCCTGGTATGCGCCGACGAGGAAGACGCCGAGGTAGTACTTGTCGTTCTTGCGCAGCGGGTGCACGGGCAGGGCGTGCGAGTTGTGGCGGTTGGTGACAAACTGTGCTATCTTGCCGTCCGAGTCGCAGGTGATGTCCTGCAGCGTGGCGTTGCGCGTGGGGCGTTCGCCGAGCCGCTGTATGGGCATGATGGGGAACAGCTGGTCGATGGCCCACGAGTCGGGCAGGCTCTGGAACAGAGAGAAGTTGCAGAAGTACTTGTCGGCCAGTAACTTGTCGATGTTCATCAGCTCCTCGGGAATGTGCTTCAGGTTCTTCGCCAGGGCGTGTATCTCGTGACATACGCTCCAGTACATGGCCTCCACCTCGGCACGGGTCTTGAGGTCTACGATGCCGTGGGTGAAGAGGTCGAGCACCTCTTCGCGTATCTGCTCCGCGTCGTGCCAGTCCTCGAGCACGTTGCGCGGGCTGAGGTTGTCCCATATCTCGTACAGGTCTTTTACCAGCTGGTGCGAGTCGGGGTCGGGCTCAAACTCCTCGGGCATCTCGGGCAGCGAGGCCGTCTCCAGCACGTCGATGACCAGCACCGAGTGGTGGGCGGCCAGCGAACGGCCGCTCTCGGTGATGAGGTTCGGGTGCGGAATGCCGTTCTTGTCGGCAGCGTCCACGAAGGTGTATATGCAGTCGTTGACGTACTCCTGTATGCTGTAGTTGACCGAGCTCTCCGAGCTTGGCGACCGCGTGCCGTCGTAGTCGACGCCCAGTCCGCCGCCACAGTCCACGAAGTCCACGTTGTACCCCATCTTGTGCAGCTGCACGTAGAACTGCGAGGCCTCTCTAAGGGCCGTCTGTATGCGGCGTATCTTGGTGATCTGCGAGCCGATGTGGAAGTGGATGAGTCTGAGACAGTCGCGCATGTCCTTCTTGTCCAGCAGTTCCAGTGCTTCGAGCAGCTCTGCGCTGGTCAGTCCGAACTTCGAGGCGTCGCCGCCGCTCTCCTCCCACTTGCCGCTGCCGCTGGAGGCCAGCTTGATGCGTATGCCGATGTTGGGCCGTACGCCCAGCTTCTTGGCTTCGCGGGCTATGAGGTCCAGCTCGTTGGGTTTCTCTACGACAATGAAAATCTGCTTGCCCATCTTCTGTGCGAGGAGGGCCAGTTCTATGTACGACTGGTCTTTGTAGCCGTTACAGATGATGATCGAGTCGCTCTGGCATTGCACCGCTATCACGGCGTGCAGCTCGGGCTTGGAGCCTGCCTCCACGCCCAGGTTGAACTTGCGGCCGTGGGAGATGATTTCCTCTACCACGGGCTGCATCTGGTTCACCTTGATGGGGTACACCACGTAGTTCTCCGCTTTGTAGTCGTACTCCGCGGCGGCTTTCTTGAAGCAGCTCCACGTCTTTTCTATCCTGTTGTCCAGGATGTCGGGGAAGCGCAGCAGCACGGGCGACTGTACGTCGCGCAGCGCCAGTTCGTCCATCACCTCGCGCAGGTCCACCTGCGTACCGTCCTTGCAGGGCGTCACGTAGACGTTGCCTTCGTCGTTGATGCCAAAGTAGCTGGTGCCCCAGCCGTTGATGTTGTACAGCTCACGGGCGTCGTCAATGGTCCATTTCTTCATTTGTCAGTATGGCGTTTGGGGTTTAGTGTTGAGTGGTTTACAGGTCGAGCATTTGGCGCAGTTGTGCCACGCTGTCCTTTATCTTGTCGTAGTTGTCGAGCACGTCCACGTTGAGCACGTGGTGGGCCTTCTGGTAGTAGGGCTCGCGCTCTGCCAAGTGGCTGGTGATGTAGTCGGTGAGCTCGTCCTGCGTCTTGCCCTTCAGCAGGGGGCGCTCCACCTTGGCCATCAGCAGGTGCTTGTACAGCGTGTCGGGCGAGGCCTTCAGGTACACCACGTCGCCTTGCCGGCTCAGGTAGTCCATGTTGTCGAAGAAGCAAGGGGTGCCGCCGCCACAGCTGATGATGACGTCCTCGAACTCGGCCACCTCGTGCAGCATGTTGTACTCCATCTTGCGGAAGGCCTCTTCGCCCCGTTCGGCGAATATCTGCGACACCGTCTTGTGCATGCGGCTCTCTATATACCAGTCGAGGTCATAGAACATCATGCCCGTCTCCTTGGACAGGGCCTTGCCTATGGTGGTCTTGCCCGACCCCATGTAGCCTACGAGGATAATGCGTCTCATTTCTTCTGTTTTTCGATGATGGCCATGCACTCGTCGAAGGTCAGCTTGGCGGCCTGTTCGTGCTGGGCCTTGGGAATACGGTAGTTCTTGCCGTCGAAGGCGATGTAGGGGCCGTAGCGGCCGTTCATAATCTGCAGCTTGCCGTCGGCGTCAAACATCTTCAGGTGTTTCTGCGACTCGGCCTGGCGCTTGTTCTGGATGAGGGCTACGGCCTCGTCGAGGGTGATGGTCATGGGGTCCTGGCCCTTGGGCATCGAGGTGTACTTCTTCTGGTGCAGCACGTAGGGACCGAAGCGTCCGGCGCCGATGACGACGGGCGACCCTTCGAAGTCGCCCAGCGTGCGTGGCAGCTGGAACAGCTCCAGCGCCTCGTCCAGCGTAATGCTCTCCATGCTCTTGTCGCTGGGCATCTGGGCAAAGCGGGGCTTCTCGCTGTCGTCGGCAGAGCCAATCTGCACCACGGGGCCGAAACGACCTATCTTGACGTAGACGGGCTTGCCCGTCTTGGGCTCGACGCCCAGCTGGCGCTCGCCGGCCTTATGCTCCTGGCGCGTCTTCATGGTCTTCTCTACCGTGGGTTCGAAGCGCTTGTAGAAGTTCTTCATCATGTCTATCCACTTCTCCTCGCCCTCGGCTATCTTGTCGAAGTCCTGTTCCACCTTCGCCGTGAAGTTGTAGTCCATGATGCTGGGGAAATACTTCATCAGGAAGTCGTTCACCACGATGCCGATGTCGGTGGGCAGCAGCTTGCCTTTCTCCGAGCCGGCCAGCTCCTTGCGCGTCTTCTGGCTGACGAGCTTGCCCTTCAGCGTGTCGATGGTGTACGAGCGCTCCTCGCCCTTGCGGTCGCCCTTCTGCACGTATTCGCGCTGCTGGATGGTCGAGATGGTGGGCGCGTAGGTCGACGGGCGCCCTATGCCCAGCTCTTCCAGCTTGTGCACCAGCGAGGCTTCGGTGTAGCGCTGCGGACCCTGGCTGAAGCGTTCGGTGGCCGTAATCTCGCGGCGCGTCAGCTCCATGCCCTCCTGCATCGGAGGCAGGATGTGGCCTTCTTCCTCCTGCTGCTCGTCGTCGTCGACCGATTCGCGGTACACCTTCAGGAATCCGTCGAAGGTGACCACCTCGCCCTGTGCCACGAACTGCTCGTCCATGCCGCTGATGCTTATGTTGACGGTGGTCTTCTCCATCTCGGCATCGGCCATCTGGCTGGCTGCCGTGCGCTTCCAGATGAGCTCGTAGAGACGGCGCTCCTGCGTCGTACCCTCAATGGTCGACTGGCTCATATACGTGGGGCGGATGGCTTCGTGGGCCTCCTGGGCTCCCTTCGAGCTGGTGTGGTACTGGCGCACCTTGCTGTACTCCTCGCCGTAGAGCTTCGTAATCTCCTCCTTAGAGGCGTTGATGCAAAGC